>ULSP01070593.1_pt1 | contig 96904 bp, 108 predicted proteins | sample 1956811 | NCBI WGS metagenome assembly ULSP01 (sample SAMEA4835711, study PRJEB28245) | human gut metagenome | biome: gut microbiome; material: fecal sample | place: Denmark | collected 2008
AAAATCTTCAGACACACTCCTTATAGGAAAATTCCAGACAGGACAAAACTTCCAAATGCTGCTCTTATAGGAAATTTCCAAGAAATGAACTTAAAATACTGTCCATATAGGGCTTCTTCAAATTAAAGTACATATTCATCCTATTGATTTTCAATACCTTATATACATAAAATTTAAAAACATACTTCTATTAGGGACATTTTAAAGTCTTTGTTGTGAGATAAAACCCTAAAATAGCTATCCTATTGAGAGGATTGACTGGAAATGTGGGGGGGGTATTTGTTTTTCTACATATAGGTTTTTTCTTTGTTGATTTTTGGATGTGGGTATATATGGAAATTTGGTTTTTCTTTTCTATAGGGGAATTTTAGGGGGTTGTTCATACCTATTCTTTTTCGGAAGGGGGTCGGCTAAAGCCGCCTTTTAACCCCTTCCGAGAGGGAATCGCTGCGCTCAATACATCAAAATGACCTATTCTAACAATTTGTAAAGCTAATTGTAAAAACAGTGACAGTTTGAAAAACACTCCTATTGGGGCTGGAAACCATTAAATTTTGATAGCAAAACCCTATTTTTGGTTTACAAAATGATACTCATAAATTGCCAAAATCGGTCCAAAATGTAAGAATATATTATTACAAATCACAGGATTCTTCCTACTTCCGAGTAGTATCTATAGACACAGGTAACTATATTACTTTTACTGACACACTCATATTCATACTCCTTTAAGTACAAATAGTTTCTCTGTTGGTTTGTATGTATTCTTTGTAGACATGGCATTTGTAATTTGTTTCTCCCATATACATTCAAAGTCTTCGGGAGCACTATATTCGCTTACAAATACTTTAGCTTTTCTTGAAACTTTCCTTACCCACATCCAAAAACTATCATGATCAAAGTTTTTACTTGTTGAATATTGCTTTGTTCCCTTGTATGGCGGATCACAATAAACTATAGAATTTTCAGGTACATCAATGCTTCTAAAGTCCAAGCATGTAAATTTCACTCCTTGTATTTTAGGGATGGTTTTAATTATATTATTGATATTTTCTTTAATATAATCCCTTCCTTTTACATCGTGCCCTGAATAACCTCCGTCAAAAAATCTTCCATTAAAAGAACCCATAAACCCGACCCATCCTATTAAAGCTAAATATCTCATGTCACAAATACCTCTTTCCTTCTCTATTTTGTGATAATCTTCTCTTATTTCTTTATAGGAATTTCTTGTTATTTTAAATGGCAGACTGTCAGTTCCATTCTTTTGAAGTTCTATAAACATATTAACCAAATATCTGTTTTTGTCGTTCGCTATCCTTTTATACGATGCAGGTATTTCTTCTACGATAGAACAACTCCCGCAAAAGACATCTATAAATGTTTCGTTGCCTTTTGATCCTTTTAGCAGGATGGGAATTATTTCGTTCCTTATCCTGCTTTTACTCCCCATATATTTCATTTTTCTGGATTTTCAGCAGTTCCTAAAAGATATTCATTGCCCTCAACATGATCGAACAAAACTTCTCCATGTGTAATCGTGTACAATTTAGTGTACTTTGGACACTCTTTTATTAATTCAACTATATTCATATTGTTTGTTTTGTATCTATGTATTTTTCTTAAACTCATTCTACCCATTTGGCATTATCAGGCATTAACTCCTTAAATTCTTCTGGAATTTTCCCTTGATGCCACCAATCATTGGAAATGATTTTTCTCCCATCATTCTTCCTCCCATACCCATGAATCTTCGTGTTTTGTGATTTGTATTGGGAACAAACGGGTGAGCTATCCATGATTCTCCATCTATAATCAACCAATTGGGATTATTCTTATTCTCTTCATATAGTCTGATCCAAAATGCACAAGAATAGCAAACCTTATCTCGTTCCATAATTGATCGTATAGAACATTTGCAAAAATGTTCAGGATTCATGTCGTGTATATTATTTTGTCCCGACCCATCTTCATGTTTGCATTTAGGACATATTTTCTTCTTTTCGCTTTCCATATTGTTTCTGCTGTTTTTAAGGTAATAGATCATCTAAATAAGCCCATGATTCCATTTCATAAAATTCAAATAAAATACACCCTGGACGACTGGATACAAAAATTTTGTTCTCTTCCAACATACCCATAACAGGAAGGTGTTTCGTCATCCCCACCTTTTTAGGGATAAATATGACAAGACGATAGCATTCTGGAATTACTGTTATGGGGTGCCATACGCTGTTAATGCGCCATTCTGCACCAGCTTTAAAAAGAGGAACAGCAAATTCTATATCTTGTTTCATGTCTTATTATTGTTTAATTAATTTAAATATTTTTAGTTTTGAAATTATTTAATATGCTTATCGGCTGGATTGATTATCAATCCATCGTCACATGAAGGGAATGATATGTTAGATTCTCCATTATCAAGATTAGTCAGTTTAACCGTTCCAGCATATTCATCATCCACAAAAAACAATTGACCCGAAGAAACCACAAACCTGCATTGATATGCATTCATCATTGCTCCAAGTTGTCTAATCTTAGTTTTAATCTCTAAAAGTTGAGCGTTGTTGATTATATTCTTATTCATATTTTATTAAAGTTTATCTATTATTTTGTCACCCATTTTCTGCCATTCATCACTCACGCTTATAACCAATCCTATGACAGTTGATGATAATAACAATGTAAAAATAAGCCATAACAGAAAGCAGATAAAAACACATACATACCTCATGATTTTTTAGTTGTTAGATAAAAGCAAAATCGGTTCATTTGACTCCGCAATTGCTTTTATTTGTTCTGGATTGATAAAACTCTTGACTTGTTCGCTTATCTTACAAATAGACTTGATTATATCAACGAATAATTTCGAGGTACATTCGTTACACTCCACTTCCATTACCGGCTTATATCGATTGTATGATATACCTGCTACACAATTCAGCCAATGTGTATAAGTTCCTTTTTCTGCATTCAATCTATCGTATTCTACTTTTTCTCTCCATTACCATATTCAATTACTCTTTTTAGAAATGGTTTTGCATAAATACTAAAACCGAAAGGTTCGGCATTTAAAGCATCTAAACGAGAAGTTCCATCTATCCATTTTCATAGTTCCCTGTCCATTCCACAGAGGGGTTAGGAACAATGCCTCCGTTTTTGTCATAGGCAAATAAACAGAGAGTTTCTAACTAATACTTAATAACAGGTACTTCTTCTACTATTTTATAGCTTAAACACCTCTCCAGGACTTTCCTGATTTGATTTACCAGATCAGAAAGTGATGTGCTATTAAAATATCCTTCATTACCTAACCTGTTTGTAGGTAATTTGATCCCATAAGAATGAATCTTATCCACGTCTTCTTTTGATAAAGTAGTGGTAAGCACTCCTTTTTTTGGTGATATTCACTTTAACAGTTACAGATAAACTGTTATTGGCATTCTTTCCCGTTATATTCAATGTCGTTAATGTTGTCATATCTCAATTTTTAGCATTATACTTTATCTTCATATTGTTTATGATGAACCTTCTCTCTGTCAGTGTAGTAATCTCTTTCTATCAAGTCCATAAGTTCGGACATGCTTTCAGAATTATCGTCAGATGATTTTCCTTTAAAGAAATATCTCATATAGTCTGACAATTGATTGGCTGCATTACGAAAAGCCTTTTCTTTTTCCTTCCATTCATCAGTAGGAACAAATCCTCTTTCCTTGAAATGGGCCATGTACAGATCAAGATAATAGACAGACAAGTCCGCCATATTAAGTGACAAATTAAGTGTTTTTGCAGCCCAGGAAACAAGAGATTTTTCCATGTTCTGTTCTTGGTAATAAAACTTGTCTTTGGATTTTAAGTAATCCAGTTCTTCTTGCAGGCGTATTCTTTTTTGATTCAGAAAAGAAATTTTTGCCCAATTTCTTGTACTCCTTGCTTTGCTGATTTCTCTTTGAACTTCCCTTAATTCAATAGAGACTTCTGTTTTTGTTCTATCTTTCGTTTCCATATTTTGTTGTTTTTTAGATGATTAGATTATTCTACATCGAAAAGTTGATCCATAGAAGCAAGTTCCTTTTTCAAATCTTCTTCATTATTGAATCGAACTTTTATGCTACCAAAAGAAGTTTTGAACAGGATGTAGTATACATTTTCATCAGGACGGGAGACAGGTTTGTATTCCCGGAACATGGTCTTTTTGATATAACTGTTCCCTACTTTTACAAAATCCGGAAATGTTGATACTAAACGTTCTTTGACCAGAGCCATTTCCATATTGTCTTTGAAGGGAATAATTTCTTCTTTTCCTCTAATCTTTATAGAAATATAAGATGAAGTGTTTACTGTTCCTTCTTGGAATTTGAAACAAGAAACAGCTTGTTTGGGTAGTCTTCTGTTTTGTAAGATAAAATAAGCCATTGCGATACAGTATTTAAAAATGAGATAAAACCCGGCGGGAGCCAATCTTTGCGGGAAGATGATGAATCATTCCGCCGGGAAACTTAAAAATATAATCCAACGTTTCCATATAGGTAACTATATACCAGTTTATACCGATATAATTTGACGTTTCACAGTTCCGACCAATGTCGGCAACTCCGCGTCCTCTGCCCGGTTTACCACCGGTGAAATATTTTCTTGGCTTAGAAGATTCTGTTTTTCTAAGCCAAATTTTTTAATGTTTTGTACTGCAAGCAAATCTCTATCATTTTCAGAGCCACAACAAGGACATATCCACTTTCTATCTGAAAGTTTTAAATCTTTATTGATATGTCCACAAGAACACATTTTTGAAGAAGGTTCAAATCTTCCTATTCTAATAAGATTTACTCCGTTCCATTCTGCTTTATATTGTAGCATTCTAAAAAATTCATTCCAAGCAACAGAAGAAATACCTTTTGCAAGACAATGATTTTTCAACATTCCTTCTACATTCAAATCTTCAATAATAACAGTTTGGTTCTCACTTATTATTCTTTTAGAAACTTTATGCAGAAAATCTTGTCTACGGTTTTTTATTCTTTCATGACAGATAGCAACAGTCAATTTTGCCTTTTTGTATCTGTTACTCCCTTTCTTTTTTCTTGAAAGCCTTCTTTGCAAACAAGCTAATCTTTTAGAAAATTTTTCAAGATATTTTGGATTTTGAAAAACTTGTCCATTTGATAAAACAGCAAAATCTTTTAGACCAACATCTATTCCGACAGAAGTCGAAGGCACAATAGGATTCTTTTCGGGTAAAGAATTTCCATCTTCTACTAATACACTTACATAATATTTACCAGTAGAAGATTTTGAAACTGTTATTGTTCCTATTTTCCCTTCAAAAGAACGGTTTTTGTAAAACTTTACCCAGCCTAAAATCGGAATTTTGATTTTATTGTTTTCAAAATCAATCTTAACAGAGTTGATATTTTTAAAAGTTGACTTGTCACGATGCTTAGATTTGAATTTTGGAAAGCTAGCGTGCTCTCTAAAAAATTTCGTAAAAGCAGAATCCAAACATCTTATAGATTGCTGTAAAGATTCGTTTGAGACTTCTTTAAGCCAAAGATGATCTTCTTTTTGCTTTAACAAAGTAAGCTCTTTACATAAATCAACAGCAGATAGAGACTTTTTACTTTCTTGGTATGCTTTTATTTTTAGATCAAGTGCCCAATTATAGATATAACGACAACAGCCAAAAGTCTTTTCCATTTGAACGATTTGACTTTTGGTAGGATTCAATCTATATTTGAACGATTTAATCATAGTGCAAACATACAAAATTAAAGTAAAATGGATTCTATTTACTTTATGCTTTAAAACATAATTACGAAAACTGGTATATAGTTACCATTATTCTTTAGGATCGTCTTTCGTTCCCACCAAATGTTCGTTTCCTTCAAATGGAATACAGTTCTCCCACTCACCGGAAATAGTGAAATATTTGCCTTCTTTTGAAATGTGAGAAAACAAATCACAATGCCAAACGCCAAATATTCCTTCTTCACAATCCTTTACAAGCACTTTTTGAAAAGGCTGGAATTTTGGTGTTTCTTGAATCTTTACCGCAATATATAAAGGTATTGAAATTACACCACAAACAGAAACAGGCTTCTTTGCAGCATTGAAAATAAAAGGATTGTTGGTTGCAACAGAATTTTTGGTTATATCCAAAGATTTTAATTCGTATTTTCCCGGTTCAAGCATCCATTCGTAAAATATATAAGGAATATCGTTTAAATAGATACCTCCTGTATCCTCTACTTTTTCAATAACTAAGCATTTTCCACAAAGTTCACTTAATACCTTTGTGAATGAGCAACTGTAACCGGTCACTGTTACATTCCCTTTTTCGTCTTTGTTATTGTTGTACCAATCAAGACTTTTGATCCGCACAATGTCGCCTTTTTTAAGTTTCGTTTCCATACTTTTCGTTTTTATTTTGTTTGTTACTATCAAAAAATCAATCCTTCTTCTCATCGCCAAATAAGTCTTTTGGAGAAACATCAAGAATATCAGCTATTTCTTTTAACCGATTCATGGTAGGATTTCCATTCAGACATCTATAAAGAGACTGTCTTGTTACTCCTAATTTTTTTGACATCTGGGTCACAGAAATACCTTTTTCTTGCATGATCTCTTTGATTTTTAATTCATTTTTCTGCATTAAGTTTAAAATCGTTTTCTTTATTCTGCCGCAAATGTAACACTTTAATGTTACATTTTTATCGAAATTCAGTCAAAAACTTTTAGTGTAAAAATTACACCAACTAAAATGACTGCGATAGGAACAATGATTATCTCGTTGTCAGATACACATATCTTTGCCAATCCATCTATTGCAAGGTATATCATCACCGACTTAACTAATCTGCTTTCTGTTTTCCTACCTTTTTTCATGTCGATGCAAAAATATATGTAACAGTATAATGTTACAACACTATTAACATTTGTTAAAGTATTTGTTTTTGAATAGGAGAGGACTTACTTTTGAAAACAAAAAGTATAGCTATGGCAACATATCAAGAAAGGCTGGAAGCAGCTAAAACAAAACTGCAAAAAATTTACCCAGACGCAACAATAGAACAGACTATTGATGACAACGGAAACGCTATCTGGAGAACAAACGTGCCGGGAGTGAAAATCATCGAAAGCATGAATGTAAATGCTTTGGAAATCGTAGTAGAAAATCTTCGACAGGCTTATAGAGCTAAGTTGGGAGTGAAAAGAAATTAACAATTGAATGATTTGATACTTTATCATTGGCGATAAACAGTAAATGATTGAAAGGTGTGCTTGTGAAAGTGCACCTTTTCTTCTATCTTTGACACAGTTAATTAACTCAAAATAAATATCATCATGAACAGAATTTTATTGACATTGACTTTTTTGTTCTCCTGCATTGCTTGCGTTTTTGCACAAGGAGAGTTGCCGGAAGAAACAGTTGACTATGCGGCTAATTTTGCAACATTCGCAGGTGTGGTAGGTGTTACAACAGTTGTAACGGAGTTCATCAAGAAACTATTCAAAACAGAACCGTCAGAATGGGTTCAAAGAATTATCTCTTGGGTAATCGGCATCGGACTTGGTATGTTCGCTTGGGGTTTCCATTTGGGTATGTTTGAAGGATTGGATTGGTGGCAAGCATTATTATGGGGGTTTGGAGCCGGATTAGCCAGTAACGGATTTTGGGACACTGGACTTATTGAATGGTTGTTTGGATTATTCACTAAAAAGAAAGCAGCATAATCTTCTTCATACTTTGTGTTTTGGGCGCGGTGGGCAAGAACTTCCGCGCCATTTTTATAAATCACCTACATTGAATATATACAGCTTATGACAATCGAAGAAAAATATTCAAAGCTAAAAGACATCTTCTTTAAAGACTTTATTGTCGCTACAGAAGAAACTACTTGCAGAGGAACGAATATCCCTGCCAGCAAAAGAGTGAAAAGTCCGAACACAGGACTAAAAATCCTATATTGGGGTGATGGAACTATCAACATGGCGGAATACCTTCACTACCTTTTGATGGAATCGTTACTGGGAGACAAGACTTGCAACAACAAAATACTCTGGTGCTTGAAATCCCTCCAGAGGTTGTCAACGAGTGCCTACGAGGATGAAAAGATGAAGAATCCAAAAGTGTATTTTGTACGCGAAAAAGGGTTTTTCCTTCGAGACGATATTTCATCCTCTTCCTGTGGTCTTTTTGATGCCATAAAAATAGAAAGCGGTTATTCCAATGGGATTGAACTTGAAAACGAAAATCCATGCTTTTCCCCTTTCGTATCACAAGATCAGATTTGGAACTTGTTGCCCTCTCTTTCTCTTTTAATAGACGTTTTTAAAGGACAAGAAATAGGAAATCTGGCAAAAGAAATACTGCATGATATTCTTTCCTATGTTTCCGATCATGGACACACCATTTACAATCCCTATTTCAGTGCGCTAAAGCATTTTTGGACTTACCTTCCATCCATGAATACAGAAAAGCTGAAACCTTGGAACAGAGTAGAGGATAGGAACATTCATTTGAAATACACAATCAAAGTAAAAAGAGGTGCTAACAACTGGTATTTTGCTTACGGATTCAGAAAAACCCTCAAAAAATTCATACCGGAAGCGAAATTGAACGGATTTATGACCTTTTTGTACGGCGTCTGGTACATTCCTTTTGTTTTCCTTGCTGATAGGGTATATTTCCCTATTATGACACGATTTGGGGTGAAAAGAAAGGACAATTCCTATTATTGTATGTCATCTGCTGGTGATGCTTGGTATGCCGGTAGGAAAAGTTACCTCAAAAGAGTGTGCAAAAAGTTCAATGAGGATAAAGAATATGCTTTTCCTGCACTTGCAGAGTGTCTAAAACAAGAAAAGTGGCAATATATCGACATAAAAGCATTAGAAAAATGGTTGAATGACTATGAATTTGATGAAAATTCGTTGGAATCACCCGTCAAATTCCTAACTTTGTCATGTTACTTGAAGTTAGTCCAATCGCTTGCTTAGACAAACAAATTCTTTCATGCTTTTTCTCCCGTTCTTCTTCATTGAGGGACGGGAGTTTTTGTTTCCATTAACAAGAGTGTAACACTAAAATGTTACATTTTAAAGTAATTTAACTCCATAGACTGCATTTTGTACAAAAACGATATTACTTTTGCAGCACAATCAAGTAACAACAATAAAAATAACAATCATGAAACCTTTCAATTTAGAAGAAGCAAAAGTAGGCAAACCCGTCTGCACAAGAAATGGTAGGAGAGTGGAAATCATTTCTTTTGAAAATCTGAGCAACAACAACTATCCTATTTTGGCAAAAGTATTTTTCGGTAAAGATGATTATGAAAAATTTACCTTTACAGAAAGTGGAACGTTTTTCGTTGCTGGTAAAGAATCTGAAGCAGATTTAATGATGACAGAAGATGAAACGGAAATAGAAATCCCTTCACTCTGGACACAATCTTGTACAGAAGAAAACACAAAGATCAATTATACAATCAAAAACTAATAGAAGATATGGAAGTAAAGATGACGGAAAGACAAGCGTTGCTTTATGAAGCGAGAAAGAAAAAGCTGTTTAGGGCTTTTATTATGACCTGTATGTGGGGAGGGTTTGGGCTTTATTACACCGGTAAACCCATTATCGCATCCATCCTGACCATCTGTACCCTATACAATCTTTTAGGAGCTGCAATCACCTTATTTAAGGTCGATCTGGTAAACTGTGTCGAACACCTACTTTGGTTTACAGGATTTTGGATTTTTTCAATCCTGATAGCAGTTCCTCTGGCCGAGGACACAAACAACAACATCAAACGTGAAATCATTAAAAACAACAAAATAGCATGAAAAGAGTAATATTTATCAGTGTATTATTTGCACTTATTTCGATGTGTGGATGCAAACAGGAAGCCTCTAAAGAATCAGAAATTTCTAAAGAGCAAGAAACTCCCAAAGAATTGAACACCTATCAACTCATGGATATCCAATTTAAAATATTGGATGCTTCTTCTAAAGATTTTTTAGTTGAAGAAGCCGATAAACTCATTCCAAAAGAATGTTACGGCGAAAGAATTGCTTTGGATTCTGATGAAAAATCCGTAGAATATAAACTCAATACCGGTTATCAGATAAATGTGAATGAGGTTTTTGACGAAAAATTAGGCGTAGTTCCTTCTATAAGCCTCAAAACAAAGTTCGATATTTACGATATGAAAGATATGGAAACCTTTATGGACGGAATTCTGGATTATCTGAAAGAGAAGAAAGGATTAAAGAAAGAAGGGATGGTCGAAAATATAGACAAACCAGATTACAAGACTGTTGCTTTCTTTTGGGACGGTGGATTTAGTGTAGTTGAATTGAAACAAAACGGAACGATTGGGCTTGATCTCATTTTTACCAACTATTACGACATGAACAAACAGAAAAAGAAATAGGAATATGGAAAGGAAAGTGAAATATTTTATAAGCAAAAGAAGAAGGCTTTTGTACTTATATTACGAATGGGATGGAGATGTAATGAAAGCGTTCTTGTCAAACTTCTTTCTGCGAAGTATGAATGTAGAAGTCATTCCCAAAGAGCAAAACAGATCAAATGAAGATTTATTGATGGTAGGGTTCACTCCAGGAAAGAGACTCCTATTAAGAATAGGTGATGGCATTTTACGTAACCCAAGTTGGAGTGCTGCCAGACGAATGAGAAGAGAATATGGCAGGGATCAAAATCCTTTTCCCGGTCTTGTGGAAGTAACAGATGAAGAAAAGATACGATACATAGAAGAACAAAAAGAAAAAGGAATTATAAAATTCGATGAATCTTTTGTGAAATCTTTACTACCTTTGGACAAAAGAGTAGAAAACGAAACAAAAGACCAAGAATTTTAATCATAGTATATGTATAAATTAAGTTCTGATCATAAAAAAGGGTAGGAACTATTGTGAAATACCTTCCTACCCAAATCTTCAAAAGCAGATATAATGTGTTAAAATCATAATCTTTACCAAAGCCTCAACAGTTTTTTCAAATTCTTATTTTACTATTCGATGAGTGGGTAGCAGTCATTTGATTTGCTACCCATTTTCTTTATCTATGATAATATATGTTTATGACCTCAATTTCTTTTATAGTGGATTAGATAAACTCTTATATAATCGTTATACATGTATACATGAACAATACTTGTTCATGTTTCCCCACCCAATCCCCCCAACCCCCTTTCGACCTCCCAAAGGGGGCTATGTTGGGGGACAAGGACACTGCATTCTGTTTTTCAAAACTCGTAAACTTCGTTCTTAAAAACATCATTTGGTCAAAGGAAAATTACATTTTCCCTTTTCCCCAACATTCTGTAGTAATTATATATATTATATAGAAAACATAAAGTTTTCTTATAATTATAGTCCCCGAAAGGCAATTTCGGCAATAGGAATTGCCTTCTATTTCCTTTCTTAGGACGATTACTTTCAAAGATTCCTTTTTAGTAGGAGTAATCCTATTAAGAAAAGAGAAGTAAAGGAGAAATAGGACAAAATAGGATTACTCCTATTAAAGAAAAGAGGGAAAGAAAAACGCGCGCATACGCGCTTGAATGGAAAAATCGAAAAACAAGACTTAGGGATGGAGGGTGGGGAGGAAACCCTACGGGCGCACGCGAGACAGTGGCGAGACGTGCGAACGGGTGTCTGTATGTTGGTTTCGTAAAATTTTTCTCGTTTTTTTTTGTATCTGTCAAATTTTGCTGTATCTTTGTGGTGTACAAAAAAACTGTTTTACCGTTTTGGTAAATCGTAATACCAAAACATTGACAAAAAAGCACGTATATTTTTACGTGCTTTTTTTTGTGTCTTTAATTTTATTCGTTACTTTTGTATCGTCATATAAGATATGGCGTTTTAAGCTCGATAAATTAATCATTAAACAGTTTTTTTAAAATGGACATAACATCATTCATATTACGATCAGATTTAGAAAAGGCTGCTTTTGAAAAAAGAAAAAAATCTCTTGTAGCAAGATTAAAAAAAAGTGGCTACGATGACGATAGCATTAATGCTAAAGTGAAAACTTTCCGTGAAGAAGAAAATCATCACAATTTGGAAAAGCTATCTTTCTCTTCGAAAGAAGAGTTGTTGAACTTTGTTCGTAAAGTTTTTGGTGATATTTCTCGTAAGGTAGCTGTAAGGCTTTTAGAAGAAAAGTTAGCCTACGTTGAGGTTGTTTCTGTAAAGGAAGATGGGGCAAAAACTTGGCGTTTTGTGATAACTAAAAGGTCTCACTATCGCAGAATGTTTAACCTTCCAAAATACATTCTTTCTTCTATTGAATCTTTTAAATTTACTCAAAATCTTGTAGATAGCGAGTTAAGACTTGGTGTTCCTGAACGAACCATGCTTGTTTATCTTGAAAACAAAAGAAATATTATAAATTTTGTTTGGACACAGGCTTACAAAAAAGATTCCACTATTAAATGGAAACCTTGTTTATATATTTCTCATGCAACTATGGCTTATGATTTGGGATGGACAGTTGATCAAGTTCGTTATACTTTAAAAAAACTATCTTATTATTTCGGTAAAGATTTCTTTAGAGAACCCACTCCAGAAGAAAAACTTGCCAGAAAAGACCCAAGAAGTTGGAATTTTCAAATCAATCTTCCTCCATTCCGGGAATGGAACGCTATTATATTGAGAAAGATACGTTTGTTTATACGTCATTCTGGACGTTCTGTCTTACGAAAAGAATATACTAAAGAAGAATATAAAGAGATGTGTAAATTGTCTCGTAAAAAAAGAAGAAACAAGGCATATCAAGAAAATTCTTCAAATGAAGGTAACAAAGAGTATGATAGGACAGTTTCTTTGGGAAGGATAATAAGAGAAAGCTGTTCCTGTCTTTCTAAAACCATGAAATGTAGAAAGAAGCGGGAACTTTTGAAGAAATATTTCCATGATTTTATTTTTGGGAAGTCTAAAAAAGAAAAGAAATACGTTCCTTCTCCTATCGCATCCGAATATTGGAGAAAGAAACGTGCTTCTGTTAAAGAAGATGCTGATAAAAAGAAAGAGAAGGTGTGCAAAGAGAAGTCTTTCTATGGAACTGAATCTTGCCAAAAATCTAATGTTGGTCTATTCTATGCTACTACTTATGGTAATTATAAGAGAATTATTTCAAAAAATATAGCTTAGTCATGGAAAAGATTTTGATTGAAGTTAATGGAACTATCCATACTTTTGAAAGTATAAAGGAAGCTGCAAAGTATAAGGCGGAATTTCTTGAGCAAACAGAATTGCTTTTAGATGAAGACCCTGCTCAAAGGATTTGTGATAATATCTTACTTAAAGATATGTTTATTGAAAATCCTAAGGAGTTTTATAAGAAGCATATGGAAGGTCAACCTATTATAGAGATAGAAGAGTTTTTGATAGATTTATGTATAGTGGGGATCAACATAGACGAATATTTTGTTTGTGAGAATCAAGATAAACAAAAACGCGGATTTTGTGGAATAGCTAATTACAAAAATCTTTGTGAGACGATTGGAGAGGATAAGGATATTTTTTGTGAAGATGGTTATGATGAGTGGATATGATACTTTAGGTGAAATGCTTAATTTTCATTCTTCTACTAAGAAGGGATATAAGAAAAAGGATATTGTTAAGCGGAGAAAGAAAAATAAGAACAAGAAAACTCATAGATAATATGGAAAAGAAAGTATTATCTATCAAGGATAGAAACAATCTATCAGAAGAAGCAAAGAAAGCAGTATTGGCTTTCTATAACGTTTCAGAAGAGCAAAAGAAGGCGATTATAGAGAGTTATAACGGCAATCCGGAAGGATATAAGGCTTCTATCCAGAAGATGCCGGAAAAGGAACGTGAAGTGTCCCTACTGATAGCTTCTGCATGTGGGATAGACATTAAGGATATTTAACATCAAAAATTGCAATTATTGAATATAAAAGTTGTATGTTTGCAGTCGAGATGAGAAGCTTAAAAAGTTGAAGTTGGGAAGTGATTCGCGATAGCTTCCTTCCTTCTTTTTTGAAGGCTATGTGATGTTGAGGGGAACAACATTAAAATCCCCACTTTGGAAGTGTTAGATTGAAATGATTGGAGCGACCAACGGAGTTTGAGGATGCCGGCTCCCCTATAGAAGTATAAAACGATAAAGTAAGTCCCGAATGGGCGGTAAGTCTTCCTATAGGATGTCGTGGGATAATTAGCTTCCCGTGAGAAAGGCTTCTTTTGAAGTAACATTGCTCTTCGCGCATAGGAACAATCAAAAATTCAGTTTAATTTCTTCCTACCTTAAAAGGCTAAGCCGTTACCTTCGATCGCTGGGTGGAGCGAGAACGGCACTCTTAGCAAGTATTAGTATGGTTGCCACCCCAACAAGGAAAGTGCTTGCTAAGAGTTTTTTATTTTTTGAAAATTGTTCGATATAGGAAATTTTAGTTACATTTGTGTGTTGAATTTCACCTAATTAAATTGTGCACAAAATGATTAGAGAATATCCTATAAATGAATTTAAAGACCTTGCAGAAAAGAATAACTGGGAGGTTTATTCATTAGAGCAAGTCAGAGACTTTGCTTCTGACGTTGTGAAAAGTATTGATCCTACTGAAAGGGAACATGGAGCTATAGACTTTGTGTCTCTGAATCGTGTTGTTGTGGTTGACGAAAACTTCAACAAATCTGTTGTATATTATAGAGAACCACAGATTGAGTGGAAGGATGCCGACCAAGAAACAATCGAAAAAGCCGGAGCAACCGGACTTCCTGCAAAAAACAAATTGGGTTTCTATAAAGACACTCCAGCAAACCGCCGAAAAGGAATTGTGGGAATGCCTTATAAAAAAGATACCGAATATAAGAAGAAATCAGAATCCGATAAAACTGACAAGAAAGAGTAAGCCTTATTGAGTGATGGGAAGAAAACAAAGAGTACATTATTTAAAGGCTTATTTGAGTAGCTTCTGTTATCCATTGCTTGTCGCTATTCCCCTTTCTCCTATTGTGGATTTAATAGAAAAATACATATTCAAAGATTGGGAGTTTTTGAAATTCCTTGTAGTTTTAATTGTAGTAGATACACTTGTTAGTTGGGTATTCCATTTGAAACAGAAGGATTTTTCTTCTAAAGGAATTGGAATGATTTTTACTAAACTTTTTGTATATGCTTGCTTGCTGATTGTAACACATGTATTGGGTGGATATACAATCAATGGGCAATCTACAGAAACATTCACTTGGTTTCGGTCTTTGATGTGTACAACTCTTATTGTAAGAGAGGCTGTTTCTATTGTGGAAAATTCAGGTAAGATAAATCCCAATCTTGTACCTTCATGGATTAAAAAATATTTAAGGGACTTTGACGAGAACGGATTTTTGAAAATGAAGGAAAGAAATAACCCTCCTTCTATTTAGAAGTATAGAAACTAAAATTTTTTGAGATATGAGACTATATAGATTTGTTAATACAGATAAGGGAATTGATGTAGTGGTTGTCACAGATGGTTCTTGTGAACAAAAAAGAGTGTTTATCACAGAATCACCTCGTGGTGTTGTAACTCCGGGTTCTGCTAATGCTACAGAAGATGAAAAAGCTGGAAGTGATGCTTTTCTTGCTTTGGGTTGGAAATGGAAAGTCGGTGAAAGTGTACAGCATGAAGAATTGGTAGAATTTGCCGAAAATAATGCTCTTACATTGACGATTGAACCGCAGGGATTGAACGAAATTGTTTCCGTAAAGGCTTCTTGGAATAGTTACAATGTTTGTATCTTAGAAATTGCTACGACTGTTCCGGCTGAAAAAGAAGTGGAGATTTATTTTCCCAATACAGTAAAGTTAAGGGATTCTGTGGGACGTTATGGAACAATTAGAGATAACAAGAAAGTGCTTATTTCAAAAGTAAACGGACGTACACCTATGGAATTTTCTTTGGCTGATCTTGGTTTGTCCAAAAAGGAAGATTTGAACCTTGTTATTATGTCTGATGATGGTGTTCAGAAGTTCGAAGTAGTGGCTCATTAATTTTAGAAGCTATGTTAAGACTTCTTTTTACAACAAAGGATTTAAGCAAGCAAATGACTGTCATAACTGATGGTATTGACAGTCAGATGAATGTCTTTGTGACTGAAAATACGGTAGGTGATATCGAGTATTATAAATCTCTTGGTATTGTAATTGATGCCGGTGTCACCTATAATATTGGTAAGTTCAAAGAATGGTGTCTTGCTAATGGATTGGGTCTTATTGGCTATCCCGAAGGACTGGAAGAAGAAAAAATAGTTTATGTGAATGTTCTCGACAGGACAGAATACACGTTTGCATTGCAGACAAAATCACTTTCTTTTGTCAATACGGGAGAAAGCAAGAATTTTGTCGTTACTTCCAGCAAACAGGAATATCGTGAGGGTGCGCCTTATGGAGAACCTATAGCCGTTGCCATTCAGATTAAAATTTCCGGTACAGGGTTTTCCGGTAACGCAGGGATAAGTCAAATTTCTGCTACAGAAAATCCTACCGATAAACAAAGAACTGGTACAGCTACAATCATTCAGGATGAGAGTGGAAAAACAGCAACCATTTCTTTAAGTCAAGCTGCATCCGTTATCACTTATGAAAACGCTATTTCAGCTAACAAGACAACTCTTACTTTTGCAGCAACAGCAGAAGATCAAGTAGTCACAATCACTTCTACCAGACAAAAGAAGCTGAACGGTAAGAACAGTGGTGCTCCTACAACTGTAAACACTACAGGAAAAGTAACTGGTACGGGTTTTTCTTTGAAAACTCAATCGGGAGCAAACTATACCGTTTCTGTTACTGAAAATACAAATGAGACTACCGGAAGAGCAGGGACTCTTGTTGTGACACAGGAAGGGTCGGAAGCAAAATCAATTACGATTAATTTAAGCCAGCTAAAGGCAACTGTTGCTTATGTTTATAATTTGTCTTCTAATCCTTCAAGGGTGGAATTTGCTGCTACGGGTGAAACAAAAACGCTTTCCATTTCTTCTACAAAACAAAAAACAGTAAATGGAAAGAATAGTGGTAGCCCTGTGGCTGTGAATTATACAACGACAGTTTCCGGTACAGGGTTTTCCAAAGGAACAACGGAATATTCTGTTGTGGCGCCAGCCAATACCGGTGCAGTGAGAGAAGGGTCGGCAGTTGTAAAACAATCGGAAGGAACAAAGCAAATAACAATTACGTTGTCACAGGCAGCAGGAACTTCCGCCTAATTTTTTATTGACGTGAGTAGGAAAAGAGACAAAAATAAAAATCAAGGAAAGTCAGACCTGTTAAAGGGTCTGACCAGCCTTTCTTTGGAAGATATTGTAGGATTGCAAAAAACTCTTCCTACTGTACTTCAATCTAAATTACAACAGATGTCCCGGTCTGACAACTTGGGGGATTTGGTGAAAGCTAATCTTTACATGGGGAACATCAACCAAAGACAGGACGATGTAAAGGCTGTGTTCTTCAACCCGGACGAAGCAAGCGATATGGGAAGGGGTTACAAAGATCCTAACTTTTACGGTTCTATGCCGTTCGAAGTGCTTCGGAGAATGGGGGACATCTTTGTTGTTCGGGCTGTTGTCAATACCCGTGTCGAACAGGTTCAGAACTTTCTCCATTTCAGTACGGATGAACAGAAAGAAGGATACACTATTAGAAGGAAAAGGAATCCTTTTGAGAAGGTAAGTGCAGAACGCTCAAGAGAAGATCAGATTAAAATTAGCTATATCAGAAAGTTTTTGGAAGAAGGCGGTTTTCACGACAAATGGGAATCATTTGATACATTCCAAGACTTTGGGAGAAAAGTTGTGTTTGATAGCCTTACTCTTGATCAGCTTGCATTTGAAATAGTAAGGGATAGATCATGGAATCTGGCACGTTATCGTGCTGTAGACGCTTCTTTGATACGTTTTCTTGATAGTATCGATCCGAAGTTCCGGGAAGAATTTGAGCAGTATCGGTTCAAAGGCTATTTACCAAAATATTGTATGTGCTGGCAAGGTCAGATCATGCAGCATCCTGTTACGCATGAAAGTGTTATCTTTTACCCTTGGGAGCTGGGTATTGGTATCCGTAACAAATCCACCAACATATATAAAAACGGGTACGGAACATCTGAACTGGAAACACTGTCAAGCGTTATGACATGGATTTTGTGGGGGTTTGAATACAACGGCCTGTATTTTTCTAAAGGGTCTAATCCTAAAGGAATTATCAATGTTAAGAATCCGAACATATCGCAGGCTTCTTTAAGTGAGTTCAGACAGGCATGGCAGCAGACGATGGTGGGGGTTCAAAATTCTCATAGAACGCCTATTATCAATGGGTTAGACCTTCAATGGGTTGATTTATCCAAAAACACTAACCGTGATATGGAGTTTAGTGAGTGGGTAAAATTCCTACTTGTTATGACTTGTGCTGTTTATCGTATTGATCCGTCAGAGCTTGGATTCCAATTCAAAGATCAGACAAATATCTTTGGACAAGCTGGACAAAAGGAACGTTTACAACATTCAAAAGACAAAGGACTAAAACCTATTCTTGTGTTCTTACAAGAGGTGATCAATTATTATCTTGTATCAGAACTGGATGAAGATTTTGAGTTTGTCTTTACAGGTATAGATGCGGAAGATGAAGGAAGACAGGTTGAGATTGATGCTAAGAAAATTCAAAACGGTATGGTTTGTCTGGAAGATATTTTTGAAAAATACTCTGGACGTAAATTCAACCCAGAAACTGATACCATTTTGAATCAATCCTACCAGCTTCAAAAACAATATCAGATGCAGCAAGCTATGTATGGTGGAGAAGCGATGAATGAAGAAGTGGATCGTCAGATAGCTTCGGAAGAAAAGGAAGATACACAAAAATCTTTCAGTTCGAATCCTATCATGGATGCTGCTATGTCTTACATTGAGAAGAACTGGGGGGAATCGTGAACGTTCGATATGTAAAGAACATAAAAGTCGAGAAAATGCCGTTGGTGTCAAATATACATCATCATGTTGACCCTATGCGTTATCCTAAAGTACAAGAAGGTTATGAAGGGATGGCGCAGGTCATTTTCTCGACACAGATAAACAATATGTTAATGGACTTGACGAAGAAAATGGTTAGTCAAAAATCAAAGTAGGTCTATGTTATTCACACCGGAAGAAATACAGCAGTTGTTTTTCATTGTTGATTATCGTATTGCACGAGTGATTGCCGATGTATTGGGAAAAGATTATCTCTCCCCAGACGACATAGATGTACTTAAAAGGTTCGATTTTGACTTAAAGACAGAAATCCTTAAAATACCACCTTACTGGCAAGCATTCATATTTGGACGGTTAGCAGCCATACTTTCCCCTGCACAGCTTTCTTCGCTTAATTTTGATGATTTGAGACAATATGTCGAGAAAGAACAATACCCGCAATTGACAGCAAGAGAAAAGGCAGAATATAATGCGTCTGCTATGCGCTCTTATTCCTATATAAAAGGAATGGGAAACAAAATAAAGGATTCTCTTTCTTCCACCATATCGGAAGAAGAAATGAAAATAGCTGTTGCGGAGCGAGAAAGGGAAGTTGAAACAGCTATTAAAGAAGAACTTTCAGAAGGGGTTCTAAAAAGGAAATCCGTTCAGTCTATAGTAAGTGCGCTTGGACATAGATTGGACGAATGGAATCGTGACTGGGGACGTATAGTTGCTACCGAAATGGAGAATATTTTTCAGATAGGTACGGCTCAAATGATAATGAAGGAACATGGCATCCATGCTAAGGTGTATAAGGTTGTATATCCTGGCGGTTGCCGGTTTTGCGTGAATGCTTACACAACAAATGGCATAGACTCTAAACCTGTTATATTTGATTTGTCTGAACTTATTGCCAATGGAACGAATATAGGAAAGAAGTCAAAGGACTGGAAACCAACACTTTACGTTTTGCATCCAAATTGCAGATGTAATCTCCGTTACATTCCAGAGGGCTATGAATGGGACGATAAAACACAATCTTTTGAACCTAAAAAAGTGGAAGAAAAGGATCGCGTTCAAAGGAAGTCAAAAGTGAAAATTACAGTAGGTACAAAATATTTCGAAGTGTAATGAAAACAAGGACAATTTTCAACTCTGGTTATATCAATATCCCTACAGTGGATAGCTCCAAATGGATAAAGGACATTCAAGTAGGGAATGTGATAAAAACTGTTACCGGTTACAGAAGGGTAACAAAGGTTATACAGTTTGAATTATCTTCTGTTCCGCGCATTTTTGATATATGCTACGTTACGGAAGATGAAACTCTTGAAAAGGGGTATCGAGAAGATGCCTTGCATAGAGTGGTAGATGGCTCTTATGTTTTGTGCCATAATAAAACAAAAAGAGTAGATAAGATAAAACCGGGTGATGTTCTTATACTTAAAAATGGATGTAAAGGTAAAGTAACCAACATTATACAGATACCTATTGCAAATGTTTCGCAATATTTCTATACCTTTGAACTTGATAAACCGGACTTTTATTTTGCAGACAATGTCTGTGTGCCGGATGCGACAATTTGTAAAGACAAAACAAAATAATTTCTGATATGGGTTTAAACTTGAAAGCGTTGCTCGGATTGCAGACGCAAAATGAAAAAATAGCTGAATATAAAAGACTTCTTAAAAAAGGAAAAGAGGTAAGCCAAGAGATAAGCTCCCTTGGTGAAATCTATTCCATTCAGAAGTCGCAGTACGATGAACTGAAAGGAAGTGAAGATGCTGATGCAGTTGCAAAGGCAGAAAGTTGTTTTAATGAGTTTTTAAAGCAACAGTCTAAGGATTTGATGGATGTGTACAAGAGAAGAAATTCTATCCATAAATCCATTGCAAAGTTGGAAAATGATGAAGAATTTGCTGAAATGGCAAAAGACATTCGTCAACTTGAAAGCTGTCGTGAGTTATGGAGACAGGGCTTGATCAAGAAATCTGTTTACTTTGATTTGTTTAAGGCGAAGCAAGGGAAAGTTCAGTTTGCGGACGTGCTTGTTTTTAGAGGAGACAAACTTCTTATTTTGAATCGTGTGGGAGAAAAGGGCGCGGTTTCAAATGATTGGTGTATTCCGGGTGGACATGTTGACCCGGGAGAAACTTTCTTGCAAGCTGCAAAAAGAGAACTGTTTGAGGAAACAGGTATTGATATGTCGGAAGAACTTTTGATGCCGGTCGGTAAATACATTCCAAAGAGAAAAGGTATTGAAATTCACTATTTCATGTGCTTTGTTGATCCTGATGCTCCTGTCAACATTCTTGTGGACGGAGAAGAAGAAACAGGTAGTGAATGGATCAATCCTCACACTGAACTTGACCAATATAATTTTATCTTTGATATGAAAGATAATATCAAACGTATTCTTGGTATTGAGGTACAGGATGAGTTTCAGTTGGTAATGAAATTTTTCAAAGAGGGCAAAATTTCAAAGAATGTATTCACCTCCTATTGTGAAAAGAATCCTGAAAAACTTGAAAAGTCGGCAAACAAAACTTCTTTTACGCATGAAGAAAGAAAGGATTTGGCAAAGAAAGGTGAAGCAATGCCCAATGGCAAATATCCTATTCGCAATCGGCAGGATTTGAAAGATGCTATTCGTTTGTCCGGTAGTTCTTCTATGTCGAAAGAAGAAGTAAAGAAATGGATCAAGAAACGGGCAAAGGAGCTTAATCTGGAAGACGAATTGCCGGAAGACTGGAAAGTAGAAAAAACTATGGATACAGCAGACGTACATGTATTGCAGCGTGAATCTTTGGATGGTGAAACCAAAAATATTGTTCGTACAGAGGATGGTGTAGGCGAAGGTATTGAAAAGGCTATTACTTTCAAGAGAACTATCTATGAAGAAAAAGAAGTCGAAGTGGTAGAAGAGCCGAACAAATACACTTACGGTGAGTTTCATATGAATTTCTCTGATAATGATGGTGGAAAAGGAGATAAGTTTGCTGATTTTTTAGGCATACTTCAAAAGGTAACTTGTCTTGGTAAACCTTTTTCTATTGTTATTAAGACAGAAGAAAATGGGGAACAAGAATGGAAATGGAATGGTAAGTTTCGCATTGAAGGCACTACCAAAACAGAAAACATCCGAAAATCGACAGAAGATGAATTGTCTGTTGAAAATGGAAATACCGAAGAAATCGAAAAGTCCAAAAAGACCGATAAGAGTATTTTCAACACTTATCTCAATTTTCTGGAAGGAACTAAAACACGTCTTAAAAATATTCATTGGGGTGAGGAAGATAATTCCAAGCATGTCTATCTCGATGAACTTTCAGAAGAAGTTTCAGAATTTGAGGATAAGATTGCGGAAGCCGGGCAATCGGGATTCGGACGATTCAAAGACGGGGAAATCCAAGGGGATGAAGTGAAAGAGGATGATCCGGTTGCTATTTGCCAAATGATATTCGACAAAACGATTGAGTTCAGAAAAGAACTTGCTGAAAAGGATGAATACATTGGCGAGGTAAGCTGGATTGATGATTTTCTTGCAACACTCAAACAGTCTAAATATAGATTGCAATTGCATTAAGGAGTTTGGAGATAAATTACGATAATAATTAATAAAAGTTAAAATATTGAGTTATTGTGATTTAATTCTAATTTTGCAGTATTTTTGAGTGTTATAAATACGTTTATTTCAATTTCAACCAATCAAAATGTTTGATAGTTTTAAATTATATGTAGATTTGGACTTGGAGAAAGCCAAAAGCGCGGTATCAGAGCAACAATCTCCATACGCAAACATGGTATTTTCCGGTGTCGCTTCTGATTCTTCAAAAGATGATGAAGAAGAAGTTTTAGAGCCGTCCGGGTTTATATATGATAGATTTTTGAAATCTGGTTTGTTTAATCTCGATCATTTGCCCACACGTTCACCTATTAACAAAAGCCGTTTTTGGATTGGTGAGCCTATTGAAGCCTATGTGAAAGACAATAAGTTTTTTGTAAAAGGTAAATTGTGGGAAAAGTCGCCGGAAGCTCGTGCTTTTTGGGACAAGGCAATTGAAATGCAAGAATCGGGTTCGACAAGAAAACCGGGTATGAGCGTAGAAGGTAAGGCGTTGGAACGGGATAAGAAAAATCCCAAAAGAGTAACAAAAGCCCTTATTACAAACATTGCCCTTACAATGACACCAGTCAACACTAAAACTTATTTGGATATTGAAAAGAGTAAGGGCGGTAGTGTGAATGATTTGTTGGAAATACAGAAATCAACTATTCTTTTTGAGTATTGCACAGAAAATGGACTTGTTCAGATTGACAATAATTTCAAGGTGAATTTTCAAAAATCACATTCTTTTGATGTTGATGCTTTTTGGGAGATTTATCGTGCAGTTCAAGAAGGTAGGGTTGAAAAAAGTGTTTTAGATACATTCGTAGAAAAAGTTCGACAATAATTTTTATACATAATGTTATGGTAGACGTAAAAGAATTTAAAGACGATCCGTTATACAAGGCACTTGAAAATTCTGGTTTCAGTGCAGAAGATATCGCTATTATGGTGGAGAACGGAGATGTAACTTTTGAAAAATCGAAAAGTGTTGCCGATATGAAAGAATCCGAAAAGAAGGAGGACAAGAATATCGGCAATGACAAAAAGCACATTGACGATTTGAAGAAGGACGAAAAAGAGGATAAAAAAGACAAGAAGGACTTGAAAGAGGACATCAAAGAGAAAGAAGACAAAGTTGAGAAATCTTTCTCTATGGATGATATGAAGGCTTTCGGTGCTTCTTTGGCTGCTAACATTGTTAAGGGCATGACAGAAGTCATGAACGAACGTTTTGGCAATATTGAAAAGTCTTTGGAATCTTTCGGTGCGCAGACACCTTCTTTTAAGGGAGTGCAGACTTCTGCTGTTTTGGAGAAATCCATGAAGCCGGAAGTGGACGAAGATGGTAAGACACTTCTTTCTGTTACAAAACAACGCCCTTTGGTAATGGCTGCTATCAACAAGGCTATTGAAAATGCCGGTGAAGAACTTGAAAAGTCAATTGGTGATGATGCTCTGATTTTCTTGGCAGACAGTCAGGCTGAAACCATTGGACAGGATTTGGCAAAATTCATGTACGAAAAGTACAATATCAAGTTCCAGAAGTAAGACGTAATTCGATCGAATAAATATAAAGATTATAGAAAGATGGACTTGTATAACTATAATGATTTAGCTGCTTTTGGCGGTGCTGGCAATGTTGCCGATGTGTTGAAAGCAATGGAAGCCGGTTTACAGACCGGTATGCAATATAACGATCAGATTAACAATGGTGGTGGTCTGAAAGTTGAATCTTTGGATGCTTACATCAAGGTTTTAGCTAACCGTTTGAACCAGTTGGTTGTTTACAATGAAATGCCGAAACAGAGAATCGAAAATACGGTTCACCAGTACAACCAGTTGTACAAATACGGTGAAGAAATCGGTATCTTCAATCTTGAAGGTGAAACACCGGAAGAAACAGATACTCAATACATCCGTAAGTCAATCATCTCTAAGTTTATGGGCGTTACAGGACAGGTAACTGATCCGGCTATGCTTGCTAAACTTGCCGGTGGTATGAACATGTACACTCGTGAGGTACAGAATAAGACCACTTTGCTTTTGACTTTGATTGACACTCGCTTGACGGATGCTGATTCTACTTGTATTGCAGAACAGTTTGATGGCATCTTCCGTCAGCACATGATGGGTGTAGCTGCTACTGACCGTGGTTCTACGGAAGGTATGAGCACAGAACAGATTTTGGATGCTTATTATGGCTCACAGGCTGTAATTGATGCACAGAACGGTATCTTGACTGATGCTTTGGTTGAAGATGCTGCTGATCGTGTTGTAAACGTTTACAACGGTTACATCGACCGTATCGTTTCTGCACCGGTTGTATTCAACAACTATGTGAAGAAATTCCATGAATCAAAACGCGTTGTTGTTGGTATGTCTAACAGTGTTGTAGGTGCAACAATGGGACAGTCTGTAAACGACATCATGACGCAGTTCGGTAAGGTTGCTGTTAAAACAGACAAGTTCTTTGACGTTCGCCGTCCGATCAAGGCTTCTGCTACAGCTTCTTCTCCGAAGGCTCCGGGTATTCCTGTTGCTAGTGGAACTAAGTCTTTTGCTGTTAAAGATGCAAAAACCAACTTCGTATTACATGCCGGCTCTTATGGCTACTTGGTAACAGCTAAGAACCGTTATGGTGAATCTGCTCCTTTGAATTTGACGGATACTGCTTTGGCAGTTGCAGCTAATCAGTCTGTTGATTTGCAGTTTACCGCTCCGGTTGGTGGTGCTTATGCTCCTACTTGCTACGTTATCTATCGTACCAAGAAAGTAACTGCTTTGACCGACACGACAGAATACTATCCTATCTTCACTATCCCGGCTTCTATGCTGGATGCTGGATATGATGGTGCTATCGCTACAAAGGTTCGTGACCGTAACCGTATCATTGCAGGCACAAAGTCTGCTTTGATTTACTACAACGACAGTCAGATCAACGAATACTTGCAGTTCGGTGACACTCGCAAACTTGACTTTGCTATCACTGCACCGTCTCGTAGATTCGCTATTTTGAACTACGGTACGCCGTGTTTGTATCAGCCGGCTAAGATTTGCCGTATTATCAATATCGGTGATGAAGGTTTGGGTGCATAACTAAGACGTATTTAGTCTCGGAATTTTATAAAGGGAGGGAAAGGTTTTTGAAACACCTTCCTCTCCCTATTTTATTTATCAATAAATCATATTTCGTATGGAAAAGATTGTATCAACAGTATATAAAAACACTACCATTCAGTTTTTGAATGAGCTTGTGGAGTTTGAAAACGGGAAAGCCGAAGTAAAGAACGAAACTTGGGAATACATCAAAAATGGCGGTTTCTCCGGTATTGCTTTGGAAGAAGAAGCTAATACGCTTGAAAAGGAAAAATCTGAATCTGAAAAAGATACTGATGAAGCTCTGAAAGTTCTGAAAGAAGAATACGAGTTTGAAATTGCTCGTTTGAACGGTATTATCAAAGATAAGAACAAGAAAATCGAACAATTGGAGCAGTCTATTGACGTTTGGAAAAAAGAGGTTGAAAGACTGTCTAACGGTGGTCAGCCGAAAGAAACTGTGGAAGAACCGGTTAAAGAAGAAGCCGGCGCAACAGAAGAAGAAATTGCTTCTTTAAAGGAAGATATGTCTAAAATGACTTTTGAGGATTTGAAGGCACTTGCTATTGAAAACGGAATGAGTAAACAGAAAGTCGGAAGATTCAAAGAAGAAAGTCAGAAAGACGAACTGATTGATGCTATAATTGCGTTACCCAAAAAGTAAAAAAGACATTAAGTTATGCCGGGACAACTGATTTTTACAGTAAAGTATAAGAAAAATACGGGTTCTGTCATTTCCGTTGCGGAGATGTGGAACAATTACCTGTACGGTATCGCTATACAAGCCGGTACGGGGACTTCTTTTTCTGATGAATCACTTAGAACTTATTTGAGTGCTGCACAGAGAGAGATCGAGAATTATTTTAATCTCAAATTTGTAAAGCAATTAGTTGAATCGGAAACACATTCTTATTACAGAACAGATTATTTCCAACAATTTCCTATCATTCAAACTAACTGCCCGGTAAGAGTTCCACTTGCACTTACAGGTATGCTTAATAAGATGGAGCAGATTATTTACCCGCAAGGTTGGCTTAGTTGTGAGAAAGATATGGACGGGATAGGAAAACGAAGAATGAGTGTTGTTCCTACCGGTGCAAATTCGGTCAATGCGAACGCAGATGTTATCCTTACCGGAATGACAACTCAGATAGGCTTCCAGCGGTTTACAAACATACCAGATTATTGGGATATTCAATATATAACCGGTTTTGATTTGGATAAAATGCCTGCCGATTTGATTAATCTTGTTGGTAAACTTGCTTCGTTCGGCCCGCTTAATATTGCCGGAGATATGATATTCAGTTTACCCGGTATAGCTTCTATGCACTTGGAAATAGATGGATTAAGACAATCTATTAACTCTACCGCTTCTGCTGAAAATGCAGGTTACGGGGCACGCTTGAAACAGTATCAAAAAGAAATAGAGGAAACTGTAGGGCGGATAAAACTCGTGTACGATGAATTTAGGTTTTTAGTATTATAAGGAGATGAATCATGGCAAAGAGCATTTTACAAACACCGGTTCCGCCTTTGAGTAATGCAAGTCCTGAATTTATACGTTCAGAGTTTGATTCTGCCGTTTATTTGAAAGGGTATGAGGTGATATTGGAAAAGGCGTTAAGATGTCCTTGTAATGCACCGGATGCGCCTTTAGCGGATTGCCAGAATTGTTTTGGTACAGGTTATTTTTATATCAATCCTACAAACACTCATGCTCTTATAACCGGCATAAACGGGGATAATAGTTACAAACGTTGGTCAGAAGAACTGATAGGAACAATTAACGTAACGGTAACAGACGTTGATAAACCCAATTTAGGATATTTTGACCGGATCACAATTTTAAAAGAGTTCTCTTACTTTAGTGAAAATTTGTCTGTAAGAACGGATGGGGAGAACTTTTTTGTGTTTACGACTTACAAACCATTGAGCATTTATAGCATACATGTGTTTGAATCGTCTACAGAGCCTTTGAGACAGCTTTCTCCGGCAGATTATAAGATAAGTGATACAAACCCTTATTGCGTAATTTTGACGGCTGATATGTCTTTAAATCCGGTTGTAAGCATTTATTACCAGCATCAATTGGAATTTCATGTATTGGACTTTCCTCATGAAGTTCGGGCTTCTTGGAAGAAAAACAAGGAAACGGGACAGTTGGAAAGAACAAGACTTCCTATTCAAGCAGTGGCAAGAAGGACACATTTGATTGTGTCTGAAAAACCTAATTTTGATGGATCGGGAGTTATTTTGAATGATAATATTCAAATGAAAATTAGTGAGTAATGGTAGTACCTATCAACATAGATTTAAGTGATCTGGTGGAAGAATTTGATCTTTCACAGGATCAATCTACGTTTTTAGGTGCTTCTATTATAGATGCTGTTATAACTGAATATCAGCTTAGGTGGGAAAATCTAATAAACCGGGAACCTCGTATTACAAGAAATGAGTATAAAAGGGGAGTTTTCATTGAAAGAGAATCCCCTTTGTTAGTTACGTTCGGGTTGACAAACAGGGCTTCTTCTATTCCTTTGATGATAGAAGAAGGACAGCCGCCTTTTGACGAAAAGGAAGGTTTTAGAAATTCCCCAAAAAGAAAGATTGCACAGGATGGAGGTTGGTATATAGATATTCCCTTTAGACATGCAACGCCGAAAGCTGTAGCGAATTCGGGATTGTTTGCTTCTATAATGTCGCAACAAATTTACAACGCAGTTCGGAAGACAGGAAGATTAGGAAGTGGTAATTTACCAGAAAGTTTTTCTGAAAAAGGGCAGAGACAAGCAATAAATAGGCTGGGTGTAAACAAACCGGCTTATATGTACAAAGCTCCTATTTATCAGGGTTTGACTAAAGTAAATATTGCTTCTACTGGGAAAAAAAAGAGAAGCGGTTACTTTACATGGAGAAGGGTGAGTGAAAACTCTGATCCTAATAGTTGGTGGAATGGCGGTATTGTTCCATATAAACTTATGGACAAAGCTCTTGAACAAGCGAAGATAGATGTTGTTGTAGACAAAGTGATTAATCAATTTTTAAATGCAATGTAACGATGCTACAGATAGTCAAAATAAAAAAGATAGTGGAAGCCTGTTTGGAATATGTACAAACGGACTTCGAAAGTAAAACGAATGAAAAGGATTCTTTCTTGTACAAAGTGTTGGGAGATACACAGGACGGCTCTTTCAACTACTATGAGCAGGCAAAAAATATCTTTCTAAGAAAGGAAACAAATCCGAACAACATAAAGGTAGCTTTGGAATATCCGAAAGATAAAACAGGGCTGCCGGCATACATTATTCGTGAACCCGGGAAAACAGGTGGCATTGCCAATTCCATAGGTAAAATAGAATCTTTTATGGGTGGCGTTCCTATGTACAGGGACACAAGACAGTACGGATTGGAAATCATGTGCTTTTCTGTAAACATGAATGAATCAATCCTGATGTCAGAGATTCTGTACGCATTACTACTTGGCTCTTGGGATACTTTGGCTTCACAGTTCCTTAAAATAGAATTTACCATGAAGGAGCTTATGATGCAAAACAATCTGATGCCGACACCTATTTTCATTCGTTCTATCGGACTTGATTTATCGTCAGAAGAAATAGTACCGGGATTGGTGGATACGTCTTTACTCGGAAAGATCATCTTTGGGAAAGTGAATCAAGTGGATAGCATTGCTCTTGGTGACCCGACTTCTATTGACGGACTTCCAGGTGTAGAATCAGAAATTGTGGGGTTCAGATAGTTCGTTGATTGAAAAATGATTACCTTTGAGGTAGTTTGATTTATGTGTAAGAATTAATTAATACATTTAATTATTAGATTTTTGTCGTAATTACTTAAAATAATTGTTTTGAAGTTTTTTGCAAATTAATTGATTTAATTTTTGAATGTGTTTTAAATAAAATCAATTAATAATTCGATAACAAATTGAAAATCAATAAATTATGGCTACATCGTATATTTTTGGTAATAAACAAATAACCTTACCGGGTGCGTACAGTCGGATCGTATCTGGAGAAACAAGCCCAGCCAGAACATTAGATTATTCAAAGGTTTTGGTCATAGATAGTGGCGTTTATGGTGCAAATTGGGGTGGTGGTTCTGGTATAGATGGAGAAAACTTTCAAGGATTGGATTCTGTCTATACGTTTGACACCCTTGCAGAGTTCCGTTCTTTTGTAAAGGGAGGCATGTTCTGGAAGATTGCAGAAGGCCTTTTTACACCGGATTATACAAACCCGGCTTCTACAGGTATCTCTCAACTTTTGTATGTAAGGGCAGCTAAGACTACTTCTGCAACTATTACTTTTGCTACTACAACAGGTGGCACGTTTGAAGTAAAGACACTGGATGAAGGTTTGGGAGCAAATGGCAAACTTTCCGAAGCTGGTAATTTGATTACCGGTTATGGTGTATCCATTGTGAAAGGCGTAGACGATCCGGCAAAATGGATCATGAAATTCTATGTCGGTTCTTTTACAGGATACGCAGAAGATGATTACCCTATTGGAGAAACGCCGGAAGATCAAGCAGCACCTACATTGGTATTGCAGTCACCGGAATTTGACAATATTGGAACTTTGCTTGAATGGGCTAAATCCGATTCCAATTTTACTAACCTGTTTGTATTGACAGAAAACGCGAAAGTACAAGGAGAAGGAACGGTATCTGGGAGTGACGTTACTACTGCACTGGCTGGTAAATCCTATTTCTTGGCAAAGGGCGGTACTGAAACTTACAATACTGACAACATGGCGAAAGTTATGGAAGCAATTACAGGTTTGGACTATAGCTTTGCTCTTATGGATCAGTTCGGTATAAATGCTGATTCCGCATTGCAGAAACAGTACATTGCTCATATGAATAGTCAAGCTAAGTACACCCACTTCTTGTTTGTGGGAGGTTATGACGATGCCGCCAATTTCTCTAAATCACTTGATTTGGCGAAAGGATTCAACAGCGAGCTGGTTCAGTTGGTACATGGCGGTGCAGGTATGACTTCCGGTATTACAGGTATCAAAACACGCTGGTGGGGAGTAATGTATAACTTGTGTTGTATTTTGGGTAGAACGGCAGGAAAACCGCCTTATATCCCGGTTACAAACAAGACAATCGGTATCGACAAGTTGAAGCACACTTTGAATGATACGGAAAAAACTAAGGCTTTGAATGCCGGTATGCTTGTGACGGTTTACAATGACTATACGAACAACTTTGTCGTATTACAAGGTGTAAACACTTTACAGGACAACAAAGTGTTGTTCAATTCAAACGGACAGAGCCACAGCATTCAGTTTATGCGTATCGTTGCTCAAATCAACAAGGAATTGGTTGTAAACGCTTCTATTGACTTGTTGGGACAGGAAAACGGTGTAAACGTCAATACATTGTCTGCCGGTGCGGTGAAAGACTGGACGGTTGCTTATTTGCAATCGAGAGTGGCAAATGAGGCACAAGATAACCTATTACTTTCATTCAAAGACGTTCTTGTTACAAGACAGGAAGATGCTTGGTTTGTAACCTACAAGATCGTTGTTAACAATGAAATCAACAAGTTGTTCTTCACAGGCTTCTTAATTCGTGGATAACAATTCTAAAACATAGATATTATGCAGACATTCAGTGCACCTATGGCATATATCAAAATTGGCGGTGAGACTGCCGGTTTTGTCAGAAATATTACCGTACAGGAACAGATCAATCGTGTGGATGTTCAGGGATTGGGTAGTTTGCCTATTCAGGAGATCCCACCTGTATCTTACAGATGTACATTCACTGTGGATCAGTTCTTCTTGTCCTTTAAAGCTCCGGTGGTAGAAGCAATGATCCATCGCTTGGGAACTTTGCAGGAAGTTTTGGACACTCTTACATTTGCAGAACAAGGTTTTTCTATCATGATCTATAAGAAATTGGTTCAGAACTTTGATGATTCTCGCAAGATGGTAACACAAGTTGATCCGACAGGGCAGACGATTGCTCTTTTAACTCCGTGTTTCATTGAGAATCAGAATTGGCAATTGCAAGAGCAAAATGTGAGTGCTTACAATGTACAGGGACGCTTCTTGCATCCTATTACAACTGCTGAATATTAATAGTTTAGATAATATTTAACTTATTTTAAAGGTAAGAACCAAAGATTTATTTCTTAAGTTCTTACCTTTGTTGTGTTAAATAAGGATGCCCATACAAAGACGGCAATCAATGTATGGGCAAATTTTGATAAAATGTAAACTTTAAAAATGATTTTTGGCTTATGAAAGCTAATTTTGACAAAGGTACAAAGATTTGCTCTAAATGCAAAAGAGAATTGTCTATTGAGATGTTTCAGAAGAATCGTACAGCTTCTGACGGTTTGACTTGTAGATGTAAAGAGTGCCTTTCTTCTAAAAGTATGACAGAAGAAGAAAGAGAAAGAAGAAAGCAGATTTATAAGAAATATCATGCTTCTGAAAAGGGTGCTGAAAGTAGAAAGCGAATAAATGAAAAGAGAAGGAATGACCCGGAATATAAAGAGAAGAATAGACAAAAGTCTCACGAGTATTACCATAAAAATTTAGCTCGCCCAAAAGAGTTAAAACAAATAGAGATAGATGAAAACGGAAATAAATTTTTTGTTTGCATTAAATGTGCAAGAAGATTGCCATTAGATATGTTCCCTAAAGACACAAGCAATAGGTTAGGTTTTCATTATAGTTGTAAGGATTGTTACAATGAGTACCGCAGAGAAAAATCGCATACAGAGGAATACAGGGCGAAGAATAAAGAAAAATCGGCCAGATTTAGAGCAACAAAAGAAGGCAGGGAATATATGCGAGCGTATGGACAGAAAAGACTTGATGAAAATGAACAAGCAAGGGTGAATCTTCGCTTACATAATTCTCTTAGGAAAATGATCCATCGTCCAACGTATAATGGATGTATGGTCGAATTGGTTGGTTGCTCCAGAAAAAAGTTCATAGATTTTATGGAATCTCAATTTGAAGAAGGAATGTCTTGGGATAATTACGGTAAGATTTGGCACGTTGATCATATTGTTCCTTGTTCCTATTTTGATTTGACAGACAAAGACGATCAAAGAGTTTGTTTTAATTGGAGAAATTTGCAGCCTTTATTTTCTAAAGAAAATTTTAGCAAAGGAAATACCCTTACGGAGGGATCACAAGAGCTTGTTGATTTTATTTGTAAAGAGCTAAATATCAAAAAGAAAATAGAGTTGAAATTAAGAACAAGGGAAAATTAGAAACACATCAATGATATATTGAATTTTACAAAGCGTGGAGTAAGTTTAAAAGACTTAAATCCGCGCTTTATTAGTTTAGAGAAGAAATTTATTGTTATAGAGATGTATTAGTAGTTTTTTCTTGGATATTTCATTTTATAAATTTAGTTGCTATAGTATTAGATTTAGATGTATTATATTGAAATTCAATTATTTGTACATTGCGATACATTGGCCCAAATTTTGTTACTTTTGATATGTTTTTTGGAGCTAATTTATTCATAAACAAATAGTTAATACCGGCCCACATTTGAGTGCGAATGCATCTAAATAGTTGGCATTTTAGAAATAACATCAAAATTCTTACTATATTTGCATATATCAATCAATTAATCATAAAAAGAGTATGAATACGAAAGAAATTACAGTAAAAGGAAGAAAGTACGAAATTCAATTTCCTAATGTAGGACAGTATTATCAGATCGAAGTAAACAAACAGAGACTGGGAAAGGGAAGCTACAACTCGTTGATTGGCAATCCTACCATTACAGCGCAGCGTGCGTTGGATATGATTGATGTTGAGGCAACTTTATCCGTTCTTTGTCCGCAGTTGGTTGCGGATTTGAAGGTAAAAAGTTTCTCGGAACTTGGGCTGAAAGATTTTAAGGAGATCAGCGATATTTATATGAACGAGGTGTTTCCTTTTTTGAAAGAGGCTGAAAAAATACTTTCTTCTGTGGACTGATGAACAGGGAAGAACATAGGAATTTCGTCATAAAATGGAATAATATTTTCCCTATTGACAGGTGGTTTAGGAATAAACACAATATTCCTTTTCTTTCGGAAGAACATAAGAAGTGTGATTTCTTTACTGAACTTATGGAGTTCGAAGAAGAAAAGGCATTTTATGAACTTAATCAAGAAAAAGAAGATCAGAAAAAGCAAGAATACATTCCCAATATCGGAGATTGGTTAAAAGCACCAGAAGGGGAAATTTTGGAACAGGACACTGCCTTTTATGAAGATCAGATGTTTAAAATGATCGAGATGGAACAGAAGGCAAAAGAAAATAAAGAGAAAGATGGCTGATAACGAAAAAAGACTTAGGGTGTCGGTGGATGTCTCTCAACTTAGGTCGGTCGGGAGAGATGTCGAGAATATGCAGCGAAGAATAGTCGAGAACAACAACGACATTATTCGCCAGCAGAACGACGCTCTTAACCAACTTAGGGAACAATTGAACCTTTTGGGACAGCAAAATTCTGAAAAGGGTAGACAGACTACAGCACCCACACGTCCAGTTGTTCAGCCTACTCCACAACCGGAAGGAGAGGAACAAGAGACTACAGCACCCACACGAAGGAGAAGAAGAAAGCAACCAGAAGCGGACATTTCGGATGAAAGAGGCGAATCCTATCAAGATAGAGGAGCAAGAGCTATCGACTTGTCAGCTTTACTTGGTGTCAATCAAGAAGATTTTCGTGATATTGTGGAAGCTATTTCTTCCGGTAATAGCGATTTGTCTGATATAACAAAGCAAATTCTTCAAAACGTGCAAGCAGGAGCACGCGCTTTAGAGGGAATACAAGAAGGTGTCTTTTCTATTGATGAAACTCTATACAATCAAAGAGGAACTTCTTCTGTGGGTGGATCGGGAATACAGCCTATTCCAGTGCCCACACCATCACCAGTGCCAGCAAGAGAAGAAACACCTATTACAAGAGAAAGAAGGGAAAATGTACAAAGAGGAAGTGACAGAAGTACAGCTACTAACATTGCCACAAGAGTGATTTCCGGTGTTGGAGCTACATTCCAAAGTCCTGCTGCTATGGGTGGAGGACTTATATCTTCTTTGGGCGGAATTGTGGGAGAAGGTCTTTCTTTGATACCTGGTGTAGGGGGATTTTTAGGCGGTGTAACCACTGCGGTCGCCAATGTCATGGCGGGAATTTTCACTACATCTGTTGAAAAGGCTATGGAAGCGCAAAAGAGAACCATACCTTATGCGCAGACAATGGGCGTTTCCGCAGGACAAGCCATGCGCACAGCCTTTGGAGAAGGTAGTTATGCTGCTGGTGCTCTTGGAATGAATGTAGGAGAGTATATTCAAAGGCGTGCTGCGCTTATCCGTGCCGCCGGAGGAAAAGAGGGAACAGTTGCGCCCGTACCGGAAGCACAAAGTTTGATGGCTGTACAGCGTTTATATGGACTTAGTGATCGTACTGTAATGGGAATGCAAGGGGCGATGCGTTTTGCCCGTACAGAGGAAGGACAAACAGCTTCTTCATCTGCTATTATCCGTTCATTTGAGCAGACAATGAAACAGCTTCAAATTCCTCTTAGTGAGATTGCCTCTACAATGGATGAAAGTATGACTACCTTTATCCGTTCTGCCGATGATATTCTTTCTCGTACAGGTGAAATAGATGCAGCAAGCATAGCTTCTATCATGCGTGCTGTTCGTTTGCAGACCGGAATGGAAGGTAGGCAATTGGAGCGCGTACAGCAGGCTTTCATGGGACAAGGGATTTCACAAGATGATGTAACTCAAACTCTTTTGTTCCGTGCTGCTCAACAGGCTACAGGGGCGATGAATCCTTCCGATGTTCTTGCTGCTATGGACGATTTATCAAGAGGCGAAGGGGATAAAAATATAATGAAGCGGTTTCTTGAATCATTAAAGGAGATATCGGGAGGAAGTCTTGAAATGCTTCGTCACTTGATGCGAGGTGCTTTCACAAACCTTTCTTATACGGACATCAACAAGATAACAGAGCGCAGGGATATTGATTTTGGAGAGTTCTTTGAGAAAATGGAAGAATCCAGACAAGCACTTAGGAAGCGGAACGATCCGACAAACAGATATGAACCTACTGCGGCAGAAAGAACGGTTACGTCTGGTGAAAAGATGATGTCTACCTATGAAAATAGAATGATTGGAATTGGTGAAGCAAATATAGACAGGTTGGGCAAAATGTTGAACGCCATAAATGGAATCTACAATAGCATAACGAGTTTCCCTACTGCTGTTGAGAATTTATTTACACAATATAAAGATGCTCTTGACAGGGGAGATGGAGCTACGGCAACGGCAGTAAGAACGGTTTTGTCGAATTTCCCAGGCATTATGGTGGAAGCGTTTTTTAAAAAGATGATTAGATCGGAGGAATAATCTATGACAGAAAAAGACAACAACAAAACAAGTGTACCACCAATATATCCACTTCCAGCATATAGGTATTCCACCATACAGGATTTTATTGATGCATGGCAAAAGATTATTCCCACTGGGAAGAAAAAATATACCCCGTCTGATTTATTGAAAGTAAAGAATGAAAAGGGGGTTTCCAATCTTGATATTATTTGGGGGACTTATGACAAAGAGGAACAAGCGAAATACAAAAGCGATTATGATTCCGGCACATTGCCTTACGTAAAGCAAGGGACAACTTTGTTCTGCCCGAAAGATGATACGCCATTGTCCCTTACAAAAGCTGCAAAAGAAGGACAATTTGTATCACAAGGAAGTTTCAAGGCTTATTGGGGAGAAAACTATGAAAGTCTGATAAGTGATGAAGAATATTTGCCCGATACAAGTGTAACTTCCTCACTCAAAGGGACAGGAATAAATGCTAAGATAATTTCCATGAATGTAAGGGTATGGGTATATATTAAGGCTTTGGATAAGGTTATGGACTTATCCCCTTACGTTTTGCAGGTGGTAACGACAAAATCAAAACAAACGGGAGAATTTACTATTTTCTTATCACCCTTTTATGCCAATGAAAGTTCTTTTGCTTTTGGAGAGTCTATTGTGGAACAGTTTAATCTTGTTTCTAATAGCGGAGCACAGGTCAAGTCTTTTCAAGAAAAGTTTATTCAAAACAATGATATAGTCTTTATCCGGTTTGAACGTTTAAAAAAAGAAAAATCAACGGGAGATTTGGATTTAGGAAAGCAAGTGAACTTGGAAATCCCTGTTTCTAAAATAGCTAAAAACAACATTTGGGATATGATAGGTTTTGTGGACACTTGTACATCCTCTTTTGCAGCACAAGGAAACGTAAAATCTATCACTATAGATGGAAGGGATATAAATAAACTTTTTACAGAGGATGGCTGCTATTTTATCCCGTTGCTTAACGCTACTGATACGTTTTCTCATTGGTACGAAATGAGTGAGGATAGTATTTGGTTCAAAAGGAACGTTCTTACAGGAGCTTTTTCAAATCTTTTGTGGTCATACGCAGAAAAGCCTATACGGGAGTGTCTATGGTTTATTGTAAACGTCATGTCAACAATAGGAATAGCCAAAAATAGTGTATTTGATTCCTGGCAAGACAAAAGAACAGAAGGGTATGATATTGGAGCAAAGGAAAAACGTCCTGTTAATGGCGTTTGGCAGATAGTGAAAGTATTTGTGGAGGATATTCTTGAAAAAAGAGTTCTTATCGATTCTTCTATTGCCAATCCGAACGGCACGTTATTGGAGTATATGACAAGGGTATGTCAGTTTCCTTTGGTGGAATTTTACTTTGACACCTATATTAATACGATAGATATAGTTGTAAGACAGCCTCCATTCAATAAGGATGCTATTTTGGGAGCTTATAAGAACGGGCAGTATGTGACGATTACTTCTGGCAATTTACAAGGATATGATTTGTTTTATGATACAAGAAGTTATTCTTGGTATCAGTTAAGAGTGATGGATAATCATGCTGGACAAAGGAACACAACAAGTCTTGCTTTTGTTCCTATTGTGTATTTGGATGATTATGCCGAAGTGTTTGGTAATAAGAAAATGTCTTTTACAGATCAATATTTGAACTACAAGGAAACGGACGGAGTAAACAAGACGCAGACATTATCCAATTTTCAAGAAGCAGCATTGAATGATCTTATATACATTCTGGAATCAACAGCTTATCTTCCTTTCACAAGAACAGGCACGATTACAATAAATGGTGACAGACGGATAAAGGTTGGCACTTTCGTTTATTTTGAGCCAACAAATGAATTTTTTTATGTATCCTCTGTTGTCAATAATGTTTCTTTTTTGGACGGAAATTTACAAAGACAGACTATTATGCAAGTGGAAAGAGGTATGTACGTTCCTATTCTTTCTAATTCTTTTTCTTCTGTAAAGAATAGACAGGATAATGCAGGGGAAGAAAGTAAGGATGTGAAACCGGATTATTTCAAATTGGTTGATTTGACGGAAATGAGAAATGCAGCTAAAGTGACTCAAAAAGATCAGATAGCTACACTTGTTTCTCCAAAGGTGGATAGAAAACAATTCGAGTATTTCTTAAATCGCAAAATGTTCAGTTAGATATGGCAGGAGGGAAAGTAAGAAAATTGAATGCGTCACCCGAAGCGATTTCATTCGGATTTATTGTCATTCCCAATGGAGTGGACAGGGATTTGTATGTGGAAACCTGTTTAAGGAGAGGTCGTGTCTCGGTCATGGGGAACGGGGGGGCTTTCTTTCGGGATATTTATATAACAAATGAAGTTTTGGCTAATATCGAGTTCCCGGAGAAAGAAAATGAACAAGGGTCGGCGGTAGTGATAGCGAGCAACCCGTATGACGGTGTTCCTATTGTGATAGGGAGCTATCCGAGAAATGATCAGTCTCCTATGTGGAAAGAGAATACATTCCAGTTCAGAAAGACAGTAGGGAATGTGACTGCATCCTTATCGGTTGATCCGGCTAATAATGCAGTAATTGTTTCTATCAATTCTCCTAAAAAAGCATCCGTAAAGGTACTTGCTACAGGATCAGAAGAATCGGAGGTAATTGTTGAATCCACTGGAAGCGTGAATGTGACCGGAGGAACAAATGTTTCCGTAAAGGGATACACACAGATAGAGGCAAAGGTTGTGAATCCAGAAAAACCGGAAGAAGAGGAAAGAAAAGTCTCTATGGATTTGGAAAAGGTTTATTTTCATTGGAAAACGGAGGAAATGGAACAATCTTTGCAAGTGGATAATTCCGGTGTATCGGTAAAGATTGGGGAAGATGTACAAAGCACGATAACGAAAGAACAGTTAGATTTGAAAACGGGAGCATCTACTTTGAAAATGAACAACGATATTATTGAGTTCAATGGTGGGGGATTGAAAGGTCTGGTTGAACTGGATAATCTTACAAGTAAATTGAATGGTTTTGTAAATACATTCAATTCCCATACCCACAATGTTCCGGCAGGTTCATTTCTTGTTGGAGCAACGGCTGGCGTGCCAAGTCCCGCTCCTGTTCCCGTTACATCTCCCATGCAATCGGCGCAAAGTTTTGTTGCTTCTGATTATGAGAATGAAAAGATAACACAGGGTTAGGATATTGGGAAGAAATTCGTACTTTTGAACAAGTTAAAATTATAAAGCCGTGGCAGTTTTGGATTCAGTGGTAAAAACAGCGAAATCGACACTTAAAAATTTGGGTCGCTCCATGATGGCAGTGCAGTTCCCGAATGATTTTGAAGTGTATATGTGTTCTTTGGAGTTGGCAGATTCCAAAGGGAACACAATTGATGTCTTTACTTTTCCTATTAGCCCGGAGAGTATAGACAAGAGTGAACCGAAAAGAACTACGGTAGTCAATACGGCAGGAGGCATAACAGTGCTCACTTCTCCTGTTTTCATGCCGCAGACGATCACGATAAAGGGGAATTTTGGAAGGACATTCAAGATTCTTTTAAGCGGTTCTGATAGCGTTTCGTTGACAGGTGCAGCTTTTAGTATCTCGGCAGGAAAGCGTTATCTCTATCAATTACAGGGAAAATCTACAAGTTCTCTCACTATACCTTCCTTTGATGCCGGCATCAAAACGGGATATGGTTGTATCAAGATATTACAATCTATCATAGATAAAAGCAACGGAGTGGACGAGAACGGGTTTCCCATGAAACTTTTCTTCTATAACATGGCACTTGGAGAAAGCTATCTTGTTACGATTCCACCGCGTGGCGTTAATTTCAGTCAGAGTATATCAAAGAATATGATATGGGAATACAATCTTGAAATGACTGTTATAGCTCCTTTAGAAGCGGTTTCGGGAACAAGTGGTAGTAAAGGTTCGCTTTTGGAAATGTGCGCCTCTAATGTGATACAAAAGGGCATAAATGAATTTGCAAGTTCAATCTCTAAAGGTTTGTTGGGCAATGGATGATGCTTTCGAAAAATTTTACAACGTAACGGGATATGATATAAAGTCATATTTCCAGAAGTTTGTTGATTTCTGTGCCAACGATTATCCTCTTATTGTGGACTATTATAGTAATGGTGGGGAGATGGACAAGGATTCTTTTTTGCGCCTTGTGGAACTTGTGAGAGAATCGGAAACGATTGAGCCTTTGTTCATCCTACATGAAAATACTTTGGATGACATTTCCATGTGGGATATTCTGGACAACTTTACAGAGACACAGACAAAACTTTCCACTATTAAAAGTTCCGCAAGGTGGCTTAGAAGTTCTTCTTTAGACAGGAACAATACTTTGCAGATGGAAAAGACACTTCGGACAGGGGAACGGTTTGAAGATGTATCCAGACAGCTTAACAGTACCAACCCGGAAGATGATTGGATGAATATTACAATACCGCAGTATATAGAAGAAACTGATTATTCGTTCTCTGATGGAGGAAACAAGTTCTATATCAATCTAAAGAACGCTGGGAATAATTATCTTGATACTGTTGTGGATGTACTTGTGGGAGATAATATCTTGGGACGTGACATAGATGTGAATTTTGTCTTTGAGAATGACGATTTAAAGATAGTGATAGGCGATGATGCGATCCGACAGGCTTTGGATACTATTCTTTCTTCTCAAAAAGGTGCTATACCAGAGTTTAAGGATTATGGAATTGCAAATGAGTTCATAGGAACAACGGTGAACGCAATCCAGTACCCTTCTATTTTTAAGGATGTAATGAACATGTTCCAAAGGGATTCAAGATGGGACTCTGTGGAGTTGATGGATGTAAAAAGAGAGGAAGATGCCGTGTTCCTTTCTTTGCAATGTAAAACGGTAACAAAGAAAGATTATTTAGTAAATGTTCCTATATAATTGATATTCAGATGATTACAAAAACAAGTGCAACAATAACCAATCTAAAGAATCTTTTTATAGAGATGTTTTTAGATAAGACAGCTAAGGTAAGTAATGTAGCTGACGGTTCGGTTGTGAATGCTACGGCATTCGGTGTAGCGAAAGTTGCTCAAAAGGCAATGAAGGATATTGCCATAAAGGAAGCGCAGATATTTCCAGATACAGCTACAGGCGTTTATCTGGATAAGGCTGCTGCTTTGTATGGTGTCAGCCCGCGTAAAGGTGCTTTGGGTTCTTCGACATATATAAGGGTATCTGCTAATTCAGGTACAGTATATGATACGTCTGTTACTTTTGTAAATAAAAATGGTATTCGTTTCCAAGTTGACGAAGCATTGACTGTAGGGGAAAGTGGTTACGGATATGTAAAGGTAAGAAGTATCAACGCAGGGTATTCCACAAACGTACCGCCTAATAGCATTACTAATGTTTCTCCGCAGCCACAAGGTCATATCGAATGTACGAATGAATATTATGCTATTGGAGGACGTGATAGTGAGGATGATGAAACGTTTAGAATCCGTATTAAGAACAATCTGAATATCCTTAGCAAGAACACAATAGAATACTGGACACAGACACTTAGCAACATAGACGATCGTGTCTTAAAAGTAATGAGTGCCGGTTTGGACGAAAAGGGCATATATAATCTCTATGTTGTTTCGCAGAACGGCATTTTCTTTACCGAAGAAGAACTTGATACGCTTCTTGAAAGCGCACAGGGTTATTTTGGTATTTCAGAACTGAATATTGAAGGGAAAGTAGTTGGTATTGGTATCAAGAATATTGATTGGTTCTATGTGGGTTCAGAAAGGGGGTTGGATTTCCGTGTTCAGCTTCAACCGGATTACGATGTGTCTACTGTGCGTCAGAACATACAAGTGAACCTTACTAAATATCTTGATTTTCGTTTTTGGACACCTGGAAAAATCGTAGAATGGGACGATTTGCTGGATATTGTAAAAAAGACCGATGGCGTAAAATATGTGCCGGACGAGTATTTCTTTCCGTATTACGATCAGCAAGTCCCGGCAAATCAGCTTCCGCGTATAAGGGGGTTTGTGATGCGCGATCAAGACGGAAATATTTTGTACGATTCTGATAGCAACCTCTCTCCGTTGTTTTACCCGTCTGAACCGGAGGATTTGTTTGTAGGCATCAACGACAGCTCACTCAACCTTTATCAAGAGGTTTATTTCAATGTGACAGATTCGGAAGGTGGCACTGTGGAAGGTGCAAATATTTCTATAGGGAACAATGCTGTTATAACAAATGACAATGGGCAAGCTATTGTCCAACTTGCAAACGGACAGTATGAATATATTGTTTCCGCTTCGGGATATATCCCCGTAGAAGGAATGTTTGTAGTGTTGAACGGTAGTGTTTCCATTGATGTACAAATGGTTTTAGCTCCTTATACGGTCACTTTCCATGTGACGGACGAAAAGGGAGAGGTTGTTCCTTATGCAAATGTAATGATGGATAACAGAACAACCACTACCAATTTGCAAGGTGTGGCTTCTTTGTCCGTAAGGAACGGGAACTATCCCTACACTATTGAAAAGTTGGGATATGATGAGTATTCCGGCAGTGTAGTTGTGGATGGTAGAGATAAAGAAGTATATCCTGAATTGGAATTTAAGGTATGGACGATTACTGTCATTGTAAAGGATAAGGAAAATCACCTTATACCGAATGTCATTGTAAAGGTGAACAATGGAGAATATCTTACGAACCAGCATGGAGAGGCGGAAATACCACTTGTAAATGGTGAATATCCTGTAACAATCGAAAAGACAGGGTATGATACTTTACAGGGGGAAATTAAGGTCAACAACCAGAATGCGGACGTTACCTTTGAGATGAATTTCTTTTTATACAATGTGGAATTTAATATTTCGCAGGTAAATCAGGGGAATCCGGCAGAAGGAGCTATAATCAAAATAGAAGGACAGCCGGGAGTATTGAATGTAAACGGTTCTGGACAAGCTACTATAAAATTAAAGAGTGGAAATTACAGCTACACCGTGCAGAAAAAGGGATATGATGATTTGACCGGATCGTTCAACGTAGAAGGACAGGATGCATTTATTCAAAGAACCCTTGTATTGAAACATTATAATGTGGTTATCACTGTTCTTGACAGTGATAACAGTAGTCCGGCACAAGGAGCAGCAGTAAATATCAATGGCTCTTCTTATCCTACAAATGAAAGAGGGCAAGCTGTTGTAAGCCTTCAAAACGGGACATATCCTTATACCGTAACAAAGTCGGGATATTATGACGGCAGTTCTTCGGTTACTGTTCTTGACAGTGATAACAGTAGTGTAATAAGTTTAAAGGTAAGACTTTACAATGTCATAATGACGGTAAAAAATCCATTGAAAGAACCTATTAAGGGGGCTACAGTGGAGATAAATGCAACGTCTTATCAGACACAGGATAATGGTGAGGTGTCCTTGCAGTTAAAAAATGGTACATATCCGTTTACGGTGGTTGCCAATGGTATGGACGATTATTTAGGCGAGCTGGAAGTTGTAAGTGCAGATATTCCGTCTTTTCCTGTAAATATGGAGTACAAGAAATACGATATTGTATTTACTGTACAGACAGATGAAGGTGTTGCAATTGAAAACGCTAATATTCATATCAACGAAAAGGACTATCAGACTTCGCAGGGTGGTTTGGTAACGGTTCGTCTTTCTAACGGGCAGTATCCTTATACGGTAACGAAGGAAGGTTATGTTCAGACACAAGGTAATGTGGAAGTTTCCGGTAGCAACAAGAACGTATTAGCTCAACTCACCCCTATATCATATAATATTACGTTTGTAGTAAAAGATAACATGGCTTCGCCCAATCTTTTGCAAGGAGTGTCTATTGATATAGAAAATGAGGACAAGACAGTTACCACAAATGCGTCAGGAGAAGCGATAATCAGTCTAAAAGCTGGTAAATATACCGCTTCATTCATGAAGAACAGCTATAAGACTGAAACTCTTTCATTTGAAGTAATTGGAGAGGCTACGTTTACGCAGATATTGAAGAAGATATGGAATCTTACCTTTAAAGTGACCGCCGCAGGAAAATCAGGCTTAAAAGATGTGACTGTCAGTGTAAGTGGACCGGCCATATTAAGTGGAAATACTGTAAGTCTTAAAACAAAAGATGATGGAACAACTGATCCTGTGCAGGTAATAAACGGTGCTTATGATTGGAATGCGTCACTCACAGGATATTCGCCGGAAGAAGGAGTGGGAAGTGTTCAGGATGCCGATCAGGAGAAAGTGATAGAATTGACTTATGGATTTGAAACTACATTTACAACTTCACCAGCCACACAAGGCGTTGAAATTACTATTGATGGTAATGATACAATCACAACGGGGCAAGACGGTATAGCAACAATAAATCTTTCCACAGGAACGCATACTTACGCTTATTCAAAAACAGGTTTTTTAAACGGGACAGGAAATGTGCGAATCGAAGAAGCTGAAAAAAGTGTACAGATAACACTTGTTCCTGGAGCGACAGTTACATTCCATACAAAGGTAGGAAATTTTGCTTTGGCGGATGTAAAGATAATTGTAGGGCAAAGTAGCGCAAGGGCACTTCCTGAAACCATTGTAACAAACAGTCAGGGTATCGCGGCAATTGCTCTTCCTACAGGGGATTATCAATATCAGATTCCTACTACAAGTACGGATAATCCTAATCTGGTGGAAGTGCCAAGCGGAACATTTAGTGTGGCAACCGCCGCAAGCGTCATTGAATTGGATTTGGCTGATTATGTAAAATACAATGTTACTTTCCAGACTGCTCCATCCATACAAGATGTAGCTATAAGTTTTGCCAAGGCAGAATCTCCAGACACACCTGTTGCAAGTGGAGCTACTGCTTCTAACGGCATTCTTACTTTGACTTACAAGAACGGACAGTATATCTATACAGCAAAGAAATCCAGTTATAAAGATGTAACAGGTGAATTTACAATTGCTGGTGGAGATCAGAACATAACGGTTGAGATGCTTCAAATTTCAACGGTTACATTTACTGTAAAAAGTCAAAATGATAGTTCTCCTATTGAGAATGCCGTTATCGAAATGACAGATCGAAGCGATTCATCTAACAAATACAAAGGGACGACTAACTCGTCTGGTGTAGCTACTATGACGTTTGATGGTGGAGAGTTTGAGTGGTCACAAGACAGCGATGCGGATTTTTCCAGTTGTCCTGTTTTTCAAGAAGATGAGAAATATCTTGTTCCAGCGGACGGCGTAATAACAGATCAATTAAAAACCTATTTCCCCAATGGTGTAATTGTTTCTCCATTGACAATTGTTCAGGATAAGGATAATAGTGGTATTACGGAAAGTCTTACCAGAATTTACAATTCAAATAAAATAGATGGCTGGGAGGGAAGCTGGGATAAAACGAAAAAGAACCTTACTTTAACGAGCGTGATCAAGACATCGACAGCTTCTACAGAGACTTATGTTTTGTTTAATGTGGATGCCGGACTTATAGGGTTTTCGAATGGTCTTTTCCAAATTGGCACAGAAAAGACAGTGGATTATCACAAGGCTTTGGATTTTGGTTTTAAGGTAAGTGGTGTTCCGTCCAATCTGAAGATAGTTATAACTTATGGCTCGCAAAACGCTCCCTTAACGGTGGAGATGGAAAATGATGTAATTCAAAGATTCCAGCTTTCTGATCTTTTGTTGGATACAGAAACAATAGGTAATTTTACCATTTGGTCAGCGCATGTGCAATCTTTTGACGGAGGTACATTATCCGCAGATGATTTGAAAGATTTGAATATCACATTCTCTTTCTATGGCAAAAAGGCAATAAGTTCGGATATTCCGGCTGACAAGGTTCTTTATGGGAACTATGATTATACAGTTACCCCGCCTTCTCCTTTGAAAGCACAATCAGGCACGTTGAATGTAAATGCGCCTGCCATCAACAAAGAAATTTTGATTGCAAATAATGTAGATGTAACATTTAAGGTAACTTCAAAACAAGATTCATCACTTATTTCCCGTCCCAAAGTTGGTGATTTTGTGTATGGTGACAAAACATGGTCAACTGAATTGGACGGCACTAAAACTTGTGTCGGTGTCATTACTGATGTAAGAAGCAAGGATTTTGATTTTATTGCTTTGCGAGATGTGGACGCGGCGTTTTGGGCACAGACATTAGGCATTATTCCTAATGTAGTTACCGAAACAAACGAATCTTTAGCCATGTGTGACTTCGCAGGTAAGACAAATTCTCAAAACATCATACTTACGAAACCAACGGAAAGCACGGCGGCACATCAGTGCGCAGCTTATTCTACAGAAGGATTTGGAGCGGGTTCTTGGTATTTGCCTTCTATGGGACAGTGGAGCGTTGCCTATCTAAACAGATTTAAAATAAATGCTTCAATAAGCGCAGCAGGTGGACCAGCTATTAGCAGTGCTGGATATTGGTTTTCGACACAAAATGATTCGTTAAACGCTTGGACTTTTGGATGGGCTAATGGTTCTATGAGAACTACGTCTAAGATTGGTTACTATAAAGTTTATCCTTTCTGTACCTATGAATACAATCCTGTTCCAAACGGTGTATATATTTATGATAAAGATAATAATCGTTACACAAAAGAAGAATGGGTATCATCTGGTAAAGGAACATCTGATGTATGTGGTATAGGCATTTCAACTGATACTAATTCGTTTATGGTATCGACGAATAAAAGTGGTGTAAACTACGCTTTTGGAGGTCAAGGTACTTTGATTAGCAATACACCAATATTAGATATCAATGTGACATCCTCAGACTTATATAAAGCAACGCATGGTTTCATTTATACCGACACGATAATATCTCAATTGAGAACTGGCAATGCACCTGCGGCAGAATACGCCAAGACATATATGTTTGGGAATGGACAGAATGGCTATTTACCTTCATATGGCGAGGTGACCACTCTGTATTCTTACAAAACACAAGTGGAAGAGATTTTGCGCATGTTGGGTCTTTCTTTATGGGGAAGTGTATCTATTCAAACTTGCACCCAGTATGGGACTTCAAATAATGCAAATCTTAATTGGGCAAACGGGATTTATTTTGGACCAGGTAAAGGTAACAGGTATACAGTTTTACCTTTTGCCCTTCTTCCTTTGCCTAATTCAGCAATTCCTATCGAGAACGCTCTTGTAAAAATGACATCTGCATCAAACAATTATCAGCAGAATACAAATAACAATGGAGAAGCTGTTATTTTTGCTGCATTAGGCGTTGATTATGATTATGAGGTCAGTGCTGGTGGTTATGTAACGCAGAACGGGAAAGTCGGTGTATTAAATGAAGCGAAAACAATTGAGGTTACTTTGCAACCTGTAAGTGAGCTTACAGTAGTTGTCCATAGGAACACATTAGACGGGGCAACTGACATTTCCGGCGTACAGGTTGTTGTGACTGAAAATAAGGAAGGAGGGGTGCAGATGGCTTCCGGTACAACTTCACAAAACGGGACAGTCGTTTTATTTGTGCCAGACGGAAGCTATAAAGTAGCTTTTTCTAAAGATGGATTTGAAAGCAAAGAGGAAACGGTTGAAGTAAACGGGGAAACTGCGCTTAACACCTTCCTTTTGCAGATATACAATACTATTAATGTTCAGGTAAGAAGAGTTGGACAAATGCAAGGTATGCCAAGCCAAATCCAACTAAAGGACAGTACGGGGCTGGAGGTGATTCAGACTAAAAATATAACCACTACCGTAACGTTCGCCAATGTCGCATACGGACAGTATATCTTGTATGTACCGGAAGGGGATTTTTCCAAAGAAACATCCCAAAGAATTACTGTGAATAGTGAAGGAATGCAGGTGCAAGTAAACCTTACTCCGCTGTATATGGTGCAAGTAAAAGTAAGCCCTACTGGTGGTAATGTGGAATTTATAGATTCAGAAGGGCAGAAGCATACAGGTTCGGCAGGGCCAGCAACATACACGGCACGGTTTAACAAAATTCCTGCGGGAAATTATCAGATTAAGATTACATCTTCCGGTTTCAGTGATTTTTCAACAATAGGAACTATAAGTGGGGTTTATCAAACAAGTGTGAATTTGGAATACACCCTAACTAAACCGAACAAGTTGGTGCAGATAACAAGTGACCAATCCAATTACCAATTAGATACTTCTTACAAATACGTTTCCCTTTTGATAGTTGGAAGGGGAGGCGAAAAATTTGAGTATTGGCAATCTTGGAATGAATTTGCATTGATGGGTGGAACAACTGGACAAATTGTGTATATTCCTAATATATTGATATCGGATATTTCAAATGGTCAAATAAATAAAATTACATTTAGTGATGTTCCAAATATAGGCAGTTGGGTAGAAGGTACGAAGTATTCCATAAGATTAGGAAGGACAACTTATGAATATAGAGCCTATAATGGGAACGGTAGTGCTTACAATGATGCCGATTATCTTATGCCACAAGAAAGTAGATTGGGCAATTATTCTGTATATAACGCAAAAAGTTCCGGTGGTTTTACTGCCCACATGAGAGGCACATTTTATTGTAGTGGAAGCTATGGAAGTCAAAACGCAAAAGAAGAAAGTTTTTCCAATTTAGGACCAAGAATGCAACCGGATGGAGCGCCGGGCGGAGATGGCAGATATGGATATAAAAGTTCCTATGAAAATACTGTTTTTGGAGACGTAACTAAACCTATTCGATCCTCAGTTGTTATTCCTGTCCAATCTATTTTTGGAGGCACAAGTAAAGGTGAAGCGGGATATTTGAACACTGAAAGTGGGAAAAGAACCGGTGCATTTGCATGGGGAGGTGCGGGCTATGGTGGCTCTGCTTTTACTTCTCTAGACGGAGGAGCAAAAATTGCTGGGTATGGTTCTGGACAAGAATCTTCTCCGGCAGATGATGATGCGGGAAATATTACGAAACCAGGAGAAGGTATTTTCTGCATATACTACCACAATGAATCTATTTAATAAACTAAAGGGAGAGTTTAATTACTCTCCTTTTTGCTTTGATTATAAAAGAAGTGCAAGTTTATCATGTTTGTGGAGAAAAGACTATCTTTGTGGGTAAGTATATACTTTGTTTTTAAACGTTTAAAAATTTCATAATCATGGATATAGTTAAAAGAACAGTAACAGCTAATTCCAATAAGCTGATAACTACTAATGGTGAAGCTGTGCCTTCTTTAATCAGTAGTGCATGGAACTTATCTGATATTAACGAAGATATTGCTCTGGTTGACCAAAACGGACAAAAAGTTCCGTTTGTAATCATTCCTCTTTCAGAAGGGGCAATTAAGGTAATCCTTTCAGGTGGAATGGAATATACCATTTCGGAAGCGGAAGTGAGTACAAATATAGGAATGCCACTCATGTACATGGTTCAGAAAATCGTGAAAGAAGGCACGACCGTTTCTTCTTTGAGTATTGGGATTTAATATAATTATCTGATTATGATGTTGTTAGGTAATATAAATGCAATCCCTTTTAGAAGAAGATTTGGGGGAGGTGGTGGCACACCTTTTCCATCTATTCCCGGTATGGTGGCTCGCTATTCAGCATTAGGTCTTACTAATGAACAAATGGCAGAGAACCCTGTATGGAAAGACCTTACGGGTAACAGACACGATATACAGTTAAAAAACTTCTCTTGGAAGGGGATGTCAGGGGTTGGGGGATATGTTCAGGATTTTAATGATTTTAAAAATAATGCTACTGTAGATAAAATAAGAATTGATGAGCAGGGTAGCAATTTTATTAAAGTAACCATTTTAACTACAGGAATTGGTAATGCTATTTATATACCAAAGAATATTTACCAATTTAATAAATCTTATTTCATAAAAATATCAAGTGAAGGATACGATGAAGGTGATATGGCTTTATCATTTTATGCGCCTTCTACATCAACAGCAACAACAGTAACGGTATCATTAAACCCTAATGGCGTCACTGAAATTCCTGCAATAAAAGAAGATGATTTTTTAGCTGTTTATATTAATGTTAGCGACAAAGTAGGTTCGTTTACCGTTGAGCAACTACCCCTCTATCCCGGCGCACTCGTCTTTGACGGAGTAGACGATTATGGTGTTTGTGATAACTTCCCTATTCTGACTAAGGAAAAGGGATATACGGTTGTAGCGTTGAGACAGTGGATTACAAGGGGTAAAATAGCCCAAGGATTAGTATCTAATATAAAGAATTGGCTCAAGGATGGTGCCTTCTTGTTAGAATATAGAAATATACAAGCCGAGCATCTTAATAAGCCTATATCTTTTGGAGCAATAGGGAGTGAAATGGATTTACCACACATCCTTACTTATCAGACATCTAAAAGTTGTAATGGTGTTTCGATTACAACTGGTAATTTTGAGGGAACAGATGTGCTACATGTTGGGAAATTAGCTCCAATTAGTGTAGGAACTTGTATTAACGCTGCTATCTGGGAACTTGTATTTCTCGACCACGATGCCACCGAAGAAGAGCTAACCAAGATCAAAGACTACTTCGTCAAAACCTATCCCTGGCTCTTCCCCGACCAAGCATGGACAGTGGTAGGCAAAACCAACGAGGACGAAGATCGTGCTACTATTGCCAACATTACGGGCAATGGTAATAATCTTGTGCTGTCTAATTTTGGGTTTGCAGAAGGGAGCGGGCATGGGTTATATGGTGAGAATTATAATGGTGGTAGATGGGTTAAATCTACTGATAGGGCAGATATAACTTGGACGAGTTATTCTGTAAATGTGACTTCAGTTAAGATTGCATCTACACAGTTATATTATCAATCCTATCCTGAACAACCATCTTTTACAGTTTCTTCTTATAAGATAAAAGTTTACGGATTGGAAGATGGTCAAACTCTATCCTATAAACAAGTAACTTCTGAAGGACAACAGATATACAAAATATCAGAAGATGGAATTTATACATTACCGTTTTTTTTATTTAAAGCAAATGGAGATTGGTATGGATTTACATTAGATAAAATACAAGAAACCCGTGATATCACCATAGAGCAAATCCCCGAATACGAAGGATACCTGGTTACTGATGGGGTGGATGATGAAATAATTAGTGCTAAACTAATTCAATTCGCAGATAAATTTACCATTGTTGGTGATTGGAAGTTTATGGAAGATAGAAATGATAATGCAGGATTATTGAAAGCAAATCAAATTTACATCTATAATGCTACAACAGGAATGAGGATTTATTTAAAACAGGGTTCAAAAAACTATCCTTTTTCTTGTAAAAAGATTAACGCTTTGACTTCTGATGGATGGGTGTATGATGAAAAATGGGATAAATACAAAGTTTATCCTATTGGAAGTGATATTGATATTTCAAGCCGTTTATTTTTAGTTTTTTATAGCTTAAATTTTACCAAAATAGCCCTAAAAAAACTTAGGCATCTACAACGATCAACTCCTCTCCAAAGACGACTGTATCAAAGCCTATAACTACCTCCAAACCCTAAAAGCAAAGTAACATTAAAAATTTAATTGGATATGAAATACGCAATAGTAGATTTAGTATGGGCAAAATCACATGGAATTGAGATATTGCCAGAAATGAGGACGAGTGTTGATCAAAGCAAAGTGATCTTGCACGAAGAATACCTTGTACCCTTCGATGATGAAGATTTTCCTCGCTATAGTTTTAGCGATCCGTCTTTTGTCGAACTACTGAATAGTGAAGAATGGACTTATCCAGAAGGAGAACAACCCGTAATCAATAGGCAGTTCAGCAGATTATTGGCTTTGGACGAACTGGATAAAGAAGCTACAGAAGAGATAAATACATATGACCTTTCCCCGTCGGAAGCCTTACAGGTAAAAGATCGTTATCCAGAATGGATTGCTGGTATTACTGTTAAAGTAGGAGAAAGATATTTATCTGATGATATTCTTTGGGAATGTATCCAGGCACACACTACACAAGAGAACTGGAAACCTTCTATGGCTACTGCAAGTTTGTGGAAAACAGTAGACGAAGATCATAAAGGAACTATCGATGATCCTATTGTTTACATTCCACCTATGGAAATATTTAAAGATAAATACTATATCCAAAATGGTATAAAATATAAATGTACAAGAAATAGTGAACAACCTCTTACACATGATTTATCAGCCCTTGTTGGATTATATGTTGAGAAAGTTTAATTATTAATAAGCTAAGGATGTCACAGGAAATCTACAATAAGACCGTGTTCAAACGGTTCTTCGAAGAAAACGATCCTGCCGTAATGGAATGGGCGGAGAATGTACTTGAAAAGGTATCTTCTCCCGGCATTCTTCCTACTTTTATAAAGAAGGACGGAGAGGATTTTAAGGCGTATTGGGAAACAGTCTGTCATATCTTTGCGCTTGTTGTTTTATATGCTAAGCAATACAACGAGATTGATACGAACAAGATTCTGTTTGAACTTTTTATTGAAAACAGAGGACTTGTGACAGATGAAGTGGACACACTCGAACAGATGAAATATCTGTTCAATAATTATGTGAAGGAATATAGAAAAAGAGGAACACTTGATATTGTAAACAAGGAAGGCATGATACTTGGGGAGCTTCTCCGTCTTATTAGATATAAGACGGAGGATGAGTTTATATTTGCCCTTTTGATGTCTCGTGATACTGGATGGACAATGGGACATAGCTCTCCTACATGGAACAGGACAGACACGGTTCTGAATGTTACAAAAGGGTATGAAACAACGGAAAGTGTAAAAGATTTGAATGCCTATCCACTTGTGAACCCTACAGGTGTTGTTATTGTGGATGATATAGACAACAATGGCACTCCTATACAGGCAATGACTTTCGTTGGAAATGCTTTGGTGGGTATTTCTTCTGAAATTGACAAAACGAAGCTCCTTCCTATTTCAGAAAATCTTTCTTATCAGATTTCTTTTAAGGTTAAAACATCTTCCGCAAGCAACCAAAATTTGAAATTCGGTGTGGAAGTGTTTAACGAAGCCGTTCAACCTATGATATGTAAGGAATCTTATGGAAGTGCAGAGAGCAACAATTTTGTTTCCGGCAGTAAAGGAATCCTGGAACTTCCTGTAGCTGGAGTGTATTATGAATGCCGGGCAATTCTATCGAGAAAGAATAGGGCATACGCAAAGCAGTTAGAGCTTAATTTCCCGAAAGGGAGAGGGTTTCAAATGAAAGACGGAATGAAATTCTTGTCATTAAGTCTTACACAAGACAGGTCAAATCCTTCCTCTTCCGTGTATATTTATGATATAAAGATAAAACCGCTTTTCCTTCCATTCTATCAAGGTAATTTAGGGGAAAAGGACGTGATAGCTGCTTATTATCTTAATAATTCCCTTACAAGCGAGGAAGGAGTAAAAGGATTTACAGAAGATTACCTTGTTACCTACAAAAACATAATGGGTAGTGAGGATATTCAGCCTTTGAAAGAGAAGAATGTTATTTTCAAAGTATTGTCGGATAGGGGAGCTTACATAGAAGGAGCTTCTATTTCCATTTTAGACAAACGTCTTGTGACGGACAGAAACGGGGAAGCATCTATTGTACTTTATCCTGGTGACTATTCTATTGATGTGGAGAAGTCTTTGTTCATGAATATAGAAGATAGATTGTTTCAGGTATTGGAAGACGATGAAGAAACGCAGGTGGAATATATTCAAATGCAAGGAGATGTGTATGAAAGAAAAGTCACGTTCGTTGTAAGGGACGAAAATGAAAGACCTATACAAAATGCCCTTGTTACTTTTAATGGTGAATTTAAATATACGGATTCTTCTGGTAATGCCATATTTATGGCTTTTCCTGGCTTATACCCTTATACTGTAAGCAAGACGGATTATTATACCATAAGTAAGAACATCAATGTACAAGACGATCAATCCGAACCTGTAACGCTTATATTGATACCAAGATATACGGTTACATTTACGGTGACAAATTCATCTACTGGCGCAGTGGAAGGTGCAAATGTGACACTTACCGCAAAGGACAGACTGGCAACAGAGGATACTGTCGTTTATTCGGAAAGCAAAAGAACGGGCACGAATGGGAAAGTGACATTCACGAATATATTGGGAGGTGATTACACTTATCTTGTTGAAAAGCAAAACTGGATTCCTGTAAATGGGGATGTTGTTGTGAACAGTAATAAGGATATACAAGTGAGCTTCAACCCTATGCCTACTTTTAACATGACGTTTACTGTAAATGATTACAACACCTTTACGGGAGAGAAAAAGCCTTTAAATGGAGCTACCGTAAGATTTGCAGGTTTGACAAAACAGACTTCTGACAATGGGCAGGCTGTTTTTGAAGGAGTGTTGGGGGGGAAATATTCTTATGATGTATTTTACGACAACAATCATCAACGGGTATATGTGGAAAACTATGAGTTTTATAATAATTCGAACCTTACGATAGACTTGAAACAGCTTACCTATAAGACTACTATCAAGGTGTATGGCGCAGGAGGAACAGTCGTTGAAGGTGCGAAAGTGAAAGTAAACGATAAGGATTTTGTGCAGGAAGATTCTTCTGGTGTTGTGTTGGAACTTCCCAATGGACAATACACTGTCATAGCATCCTATGAGGAATATGAGGACAGAGAGCAGCAATTTACTGTAAATGGAAATGATCAAGTGGTGAGCATCTATATGGATCAAACCTTGTATGATCTTACATTTGTTGTAACAGAGGATAACGGTATCATTTCCAATGGTACAAGAATAACACTTAATCAAGGGGGAGCGGGAGAACAGGCAGGTCTGACGAATAACGGGAAAATCAAATTCTCCGTTCCGAGAATGCGTTATGATTGGGTGGCTTCGAAGCAATATTTCAGTGATCAGACGGGCGTTGTGCAACCAAATGACCTTCCAAAAACAGTGAATGTTGCGATGCCAAGAAAAGAAACGAGAGTGCAGTTCTATGTTTATAATTCCGATACAGGACTTCCAGTTTCAGGAGCTTCTGTAAAACCCGAAGGACTTAGCACGCAGAATACAGGGTCGGACGGTACAACGACCTTTACGATGCAGATGGGAAAGACTTACAAATATGAGGTTTCCGTTTATGACTATCAGCCAACGGAAGGCTCTGTCACAGTCAATCAGGAAACAATGCCACAGCAAAGGGTGGGTGTTTCCAATAAGACTTACAGTGCTCATATTACAGTGAAATCCCGAAATGGATATAGCATCAATCGGGCTTACGTGACTTATGGAGGAAAGAGCGGATATACCAACTCACAAGGACAGCTTACACTTACCGGAATACAATCAGGGTCGTACAATGCCACTTGTACGGCAGACAATTATCAATCCCAAACGAAAAACAATATTGTAATATCGGGAGCTGACACGTATATAGATTTCACTCTTGACTATGAGCTTACGACAACTTATATTTATCTTAGAAAGGAAAATGTATTGCAACCTTATGCTTCCGTGAGTATAAGAACTACTGCGCCTGACGGTTCATCTTATTACAGTGGTACAGATCAGACAAATGGAAGTGGTAGGATAACGGTTTCTTCTCCTTCTGGAGGTTATGTGTATGCTTCCGCTACGGATTCGGAATGTGTAGGGACAGGAGAAGAGGCAACGAACGCAGGAGGAAGTAGCATTTACCTTTATCTTTGGAAAGCTCTTATCGTTTCTTATAGCGGATCGCCTCAAACGCCATCTGTATCAAATGGCGTTTATGAAATAGTGGGGAGAGAAGTAAGGGTACAAGGCGGAAGTAGAAATACAAGTAACCCTTCTACTGTGTATGCCAATTTCAGAAATCATACAAGAGCTACTGCAATTAAACAGTGGCCCGAATCATTTTCTATTCAGGGAAGTTCTGGCACTTATAATATGGACGCTGCCAGCGGCAACCATTCTGCCTTTAGAGGATGTACAAGTCTTTCATCGATTGCAACAAACACAATTCCTTCTATTTCAGGGGGTGTTATCTGTTGGTTTAGAGATTGCACAAGTCTTAGGTCTATTCCTTCTGGTTTGTTTACCAAAATGACAGGTAATTCTTGTGCGGGTGCTTTCTGGAGCAGTGGGGTTACAAGTCTCCCGAGTGGTCAACTTGTTCCTACTTCATGTGTTTATCATTCTTCCTTGTTTAGAAGTTGTAAGAGTTTGACTTCATGCGTTGGCAATGGTACTTTTGGAAGGGGAGGTGGCACAGAAGATTTCCATGCTGTATTTTTTGAATGTACGGCTTTGAAAAATACAGGAGGTCTATCAGCTACAAGTTCTCCATTTAGCAATTCAACGAATGCACAGTATATGCAATATACATTTCAAGGCTGCACAGCCATAACCGAACTTCCGGTATTATGGTTCAGATATTGCACAAACATTGTTTCTTTTGTTGGTTGCTTTGTCGGTTGTACAAGTCTTGTCGATGGCTGGTCTACCGCTATGTTTTCTTTCTCTTCGAAGGCAACAAATATGCAGTCATTGTTTGAGAATTGTACTTATTTGTTTATTCCTTATGGACAGGAACTTCCGTCAAGTGTAACAAACGCTTCAAGAATGTTTGCGAATTGTAGGAATTTATCTGATATATCTTCTTTTGATATAAAGAATGGAAAGTTGCAGAATGCAGAAAGTATGTTTGAGAACACGGGTGTGAAACAAATTCCCGCTAAGTTCTTTAATGATCTTACGACACTTACTAATCTTAGGAGATGCTTTGCAGGATGCACGTCACTCACTTCTTTTGGAAGAACAAGGAATTATGCAGGACAACCAGGAACATCTGCACGACCTGTGAATGTGGATATAGGAAATCAGCTTAATAATACCAATTTTGAGAATATTGGCAATAGCTTGAATTGTACCGAAATGTTTTCAGGCTGTTCAAATCTTTCTTTAGGAACAGAACAGACTTATGCGGTTTCATACACATCCCTATATGATAGGTCAGTGGCAGGGGTAGGAAAGGTTAATATGGACAGAATGTTTTATGGTTGCTCGAAACTTGGAACTGTCCCTGTTATTCAAATTCTTTCCGGATCGTCTAATTATGTGAAGATAACGGAATCTGGGAACAATAACGTAACAAGTCATAGCCAGACTTTTACAGGCACAAATTGCGAGGGTGTTCCAAGTGGATGGAAATAAGTTGAAAATTTTAAAATATACTGAGAATGAGCAAGTTAAATGTTAGCAGAAATGTTTTTTTAGAGAAAGAAGAACTTTCAAATATGATTTCTTTCTTTGCTACAGCACCGCTTATGAAGGCGGTACTACAGGCATCTTATTCCTTTGGGATGATTACGAATGACCCGTCTAAGATCAATCCTAATACAGTCAATAAACCGGAAGAAAACGAAAATCTTGTAGAACCTTTTAAAGTGGAAACAGGAACAAACTCTGGCACTATTAAGGTACTTCCTGGGATGGCTCTTACCAGTGCCGGGAACTTTATAGATATCAATGTAGAAGACAACATCGTTGTGCCGAATGACAGCAATTTCTATTGGGTGAAGATTGCATATAAAACAAGAAATTACGAAAAGGGATATGTAAGTATAAACTCACAAGGTATTGTGTCTGGTTCGGTTGATTTTTCAGGCAAGGTGAGAGGGCAGTCTTCGTCAACTCCTGTTTCTATTAGGTTTGAAAAACAAGACGGTTCTGTTCCTTTGAATAATGGCGTTTATCAGATTGTAAACATAATTGACAACCAAAACTTACTTCTTACATCCGCAACTACATTTGTAGCGGAATCGAATTTAAGAGCTATTGTGCTTGGGACACTTCCTTTGGGAGGTGTATTGACTTCCGAGCAGCGAAACGGTTTGTACACTTATGACGATTATGTTATTTCTTTAGTACCGGAAGTAAGTCTTTCCACACCTCCTGAAAAAGAAGTAGATGAATATTATATTGCACGTGTTCAAAATTCAGGTGGATCGGTATCGGTTTACAACGAAGTGAAAAGTGAGTATTGGTCGCTGGGAAATATTTTTATGTCAACTTCCAAATAACAAGGATATGTTAAGGTTTTATTACACGACAAGCGCAGGGTACAATAATCAACAAACTAAGATTTCCGATTCTTTGGGTGGGTACAAATCATCCACCTCTGTACCCAATGACATGTTTAGCAATTTATTTGATGAAATAAGCCTTAATTTGGCTTCAAATCCTCGTGAGCAATATATTGCACTTATTTTGAAAAATGAGGGCACAGAAACGCTTAAAAACGTTAATATGTGGTTTTCTGCCGTAACGGAGAATCTGTATGGGAAAATCATGGTAGGAGCAATAGGAATGAACAAGGATGAAAACGACAATCCGGTTACACCAAGAACATCTTCTATTTATGAGAAGCCCTATTGGATTCAATTTTATGACGCAACAGAAGACGATAAAGTTACATTGGGTGACATTGAATCGGATGCTGAAATTTGTTTGTGGTTCTCACGGGTACTTGATGGAAAAATTATTCGAGAAGACTATAACAATGTGGCAGAGAGAGATACGAACACCCAAAACCGCTATAAGAAGGTTGAAAAAGAGACCGATGAGATTTTTAACATTAATTTGGTTTGGGAATAGTTACAAAAGTTGTAGTTTTGTCAGCGAGACAGGGGAACAAAAACTTCCCCTTCTTTTATTACTTAAAATATACAACTTTTGTATGCAATGATTTTATAATCTAATTTCGACAGCAATGACAAGACGAGAAGAATTTGAAACGATTTATGAATACTTACAGGGGAAACTGACAAACAACCCGAAGTATGAGTTTCATGCAAAAAGAAAGGACAGGGAAAGGATAAAAGATTTTCTTGAAAATGAAATAGTGGGGAATCTTTGGAACTATCTTACTTTTCAATTTAATAGGCAGGTTTTTATTTTGTCGGTGTCGAAATTGAGTATTATTCCTCTTCCTAATGTGATAGGGAAAGCAGCTATTGAAAGATGGAGAAAACGAACACAAAAGGATATGTGGTTTACCTCTAAATTCGTTATGGAATACGACCTTAGAAACCCTATCCAGAAAGAAGAAGCCTTGTCTGATTCCTATTTGGATAAAGAAAGACAGCTTTATTTTGATTCTCCGAGAGGATATATCCTTTGTGAAAGTTATGACGGGTTTTTGTATCATGAAAAGAAATGCAAAGGATGTAGGTATATAAAATTGTGTGAAGAAAAATATAAAGACAAATGAAGAAGAAAAGAAAGGAACTTGAAGTTAAAATTGTCCCTTGTTTTTACGATACGAAAAGAGCAGAGCTTTTGATCGTAAGGTACGGATGGTTTGGAAACCCTAAGTTTGTAAGGAGTTTCGGGTTTATCTATCTTTCGAGTAAGGAAAGTGAGAAAAAGATGGACTATGTGTGTGAATTAATAGATAGGTTTAACAGAATACAAAGTTTAAATTGTTATGGAAGAAAAAGTAATGTATGACGTGCGTTCAGCACTTATGACAGGTGAAATTAAAGAAGTAAAAAAATGGGAAACAACTACTTTCAGAGGTCTGGAGTATATCATCCCGGAAGGAGAACGTGAAATGGCTAAAATTGGCAGAGATGTGTTTTTCACAAAAGAAGAAGCAAAGAAAGCTATTAACGCAACGGTTGATAAGAGAGTTCAGTATCTTGAAAATCAGATTGAAAGAATTAAAAGCTATAAGTTTGAGTAACGTGCTGAAAAAGAAGGAGAAATACGAATATCGTCCTTGTAAAAGATGTGGTGAAAATCATTACATCTACAATAGGATGAAGTGGCTCTGTAAAGATTGTGACACAGAAACAATCAAAGAACGTAGAGGTGACCTTCAATCCTTATTTACGGAGATATGGCAGGAAAGACCTCATGTTTGTGTAAAATGTGGAAAGTCTTTGGGGGATGAACCAAAAGCTATTTTCTTTTCGCATATCAGATCAAGAGGAGCAAGACCGGATTTGAAGCTGGATAAGAACAATATCGAACTTCTTTGTTCCGCTTGTCACAGATTACATGAATTTAACGAAAGGGAAATTGTATGAAAAAGATTCTTGTATTGACGGTATTATCGTTTATTCCCCTTCTTGTTTCTGATGCAAAAGTTCTTCCCACTACGAAAGAGGATAGGGACAGGGTTGTGTGGGAAAGATTGGTTCATGCTATTTGCATGGTTGAATCCGGTTGTGATGATAAAGCAAAGAACAAGGTAAGTTCCGCTTCCGGTAGGTTTCAGATGTTGAGGGTCTATGTGGATGAGGTAAACCGGATAAAAGGGAAACATCTTTATTCTTACAAGGACAGGTTCGATCCTGTAAAGTCAAGAGAGATGTTTGAAATATATCAATCCCATTACAACCCTACCAAAGACATAGACAAGGCGATTGTTCTCCACAGGGGAAAGAAAGTAAAGTCTTACATTAGGAAAGTAAAACAGGAAATGTGTAATCTTTAAATCAAAAACATCATGACAGTATGCTGGACAGAAGGATGCTATTACTTTGAAGGCAAAGTGATCAGTTCCTACCAAGTGGAAGATGGCACTATGCTGGTAGTGGAAACGCAGAACGGACGAACAAGGGAAGTTCTTAGAGAAAATGATCATTTAATAGAATTGGATGTATGAGGGTAAATAATTAAATTTAGGTAAAATATTTAAAAGAAACACCGAAAAACTTATTAAAGAATTAGAAAATAATGAATAAGGCTTTCAAATACAGGATATATCCGAATAAGTCTCAGCAAATATTGTTTGCTAAGACCTTTGGGTGTGTTCGTGTTATTTGGAATGCCAATGTCGAATCTTTTAATTCTTATGATAAAGATGCAAATCCTAAGCCTAAAATTATCACTAAATCTGATTTGATAACCGATAAACTCTGGTTAAACGAAATCTCTGTTGCTGCTATACAACAAAAGATAAGAGATTTTCAAGAAACATCTAAACAATTCTTTTCAAAAACAAGAAAGAAGAGAATCGGTAGACCTTCTTTTAAAAAGAAATCAGGTATTCAGTCTTATAGATTGCCAAATCAGAAGTTTTCGTTGGGTGATAATAAAATAAGATTGGAGAAGATAGGATGGGTAAAAATGCGTGTTGACAGGGCTATCCCCGATGAGTCAAAAATATTATCATGTACAATATCAATGAATTGTTGTGGACAGTATTTTGTCTCTGTTTTGGTGGAAACTTTGATTCTACATAAGCATAAAACCGGGAAAATGGTCGGTATAGATTTAGGATTAAAATCTTTTGCTACATTATCTGGTAGCACTGTGATTGATAACATTAAGTTTTTCAGAGAGAAACAATCTGAAATAGTTAAAATACAAAGACATTTAAGTCGTAAAAAGAAAGGGGGTAACAGATATAGAAAGAATAAACTTCGAATAGCAAGATTACATAATAAAATTGCTAATAAAAGAAATTATTTTCTTCATTCAGTAACTACTTATCTTGCTGATAATTATGATGTTATTTGCATAGAAGATTTAAATGTCTCAGGAATGTTATCAAACCACAAACTTGCAAAAGCTATATCTGATACAAGTTTTTATCAATTCAGGTCTATGTTGGAATATAAATGTAATTGGTATGGAAAGGAGCTTGTTGTGATAGACAGATTTTACCCATCATCAAAGACATGTTCTAAATGTGGATGGAAGAAGGAAGATTTAACTTTATCAGATAGAGTTTTTAAATGTGAAAATTGTGGTATGGAAATTGACAGAGATTTAAATGCTGCGATAAACATAAAAAGGGTAGGAGTTGATATCCTCTATAATCGGACGCAGAGGGATGAGGTTACGAATCCTGTTGAAGCGTTTAAAATTAAGTAGTGATAATACTATGTTTTATTATAAATTTTACAACTATGCGAATAGATGAAAACATGGAGGTATTACTTCAATCCGTTGCAAATTTATTCGGGGATTTGAAGCTGAATGTTCTGAAAGGAAAGTTGGAAGATGTAATAGCACTTCAAGATACGAAAAGTATTGCTGACTTTACCGAAGAATGTGTTAAGTGGTCAGAAAAAGAATATACGAAAAAACAGCGTATGTTTGTGTTTTCTGATGGGAAACTGGCTTTGACAAGAATATTTATTGTTTCCGTAGAAATGGATTATACAGATGAAGGTGTACCGGAAATAATCATAAATAGAATGCTGGACGATGTAACGTTAAAGGATAATCCTTACAAGAACATTCACGTCCGATACGAAAACGAGGAAAACTGTTCCCGTGATTTCGATAGATTGAAATTAGTGTTGAATTAATAATCTATGGCTAAGGAAGTTATAGTAAAGAATTTAAATCTCGTTGGAATGACAGACTATTTCAATGAGCATTATAAAAAGAAAGATGGAGGAAAGTTTTCATACTGGAACATCAGAGCTTATGCGGTAATGGGCAAAGTCCCCTCCTATTTAGGAGAAGGATTGCGCATTGTCCCTTGTGTGCCGATAGGAAGCAATGTAAGACTATGGAAACTTGTGAAAGAAACAAAATAAAAATGAGATGAAGATATATGTAAGTTTGCCTATTTCTGGGCATGATATAGAAGAAACGAAAGAATACGCAGAAAAGATTAAGAAGTTTCTTGGAGAAAAAGGTGATGAAATTGTTACTCCTTTTGATACTTGTAATGAAGAAGGTAAGTCTTATTCCTATTATATGGGTAGGAGCTTTGAAGCACTTTTAGAATGTGATGCTGTTTTCTTTGTACCAAATTGGCAGGAATCAAAAGGCTGTATGGCTGAATTTGAGTTGGCAAGAATTTATGAAAAGAAAATTTTAATGTAAAGAAAATGAAAAGTTCGAGTAAGTATTTGATATGCTATGACAATGAAACCGGAGGACTTCCTTCGAAAGACAAACCGGCTTTTGATGCGATTCCTCTTATAGAAATTGCGTTTGCAATCATAGATATGGAGAAATTGAAAATATGCGAAGAAGTATCTATGATCCTTCCGCATGACTATAAAGAAGGTCTTTCCTATTCAGCGGAAGCGGAAGCTGTGCATGGTATCACTGAATCTATCCAGAATGAAAAGGCAATTTCGTTAAAAGAGGCTTACAAAAAGTGTCTGGATATTTTCAAAAGATACAAAAACCCGCGCCAACTATGTACTCTTTGCGGTCACAACATAGTAGGGTTTGACAACCCTTTCTTGGAGAACTTCTTTAAGTTCATGGGAGATGATCTAAGCAAGTATGTAAAGTTTTCGTTGGATACGATGCAATTGGCTCACATGGCTTATGGAGAGGTTGAAAACTATCAACTGTATACCATTTGCGACAAAGAAGGCATTGATTTGGTGAACGCCCATCGTGCCGGTGATGATACCTATGCGAACGCACTGCTTATGATAAATTTCGTAAAGAAACTTCGAGGGGAAGGAACAGCTACCGAACAAGACGGTATGACAGTCAAGAATCCTTTCCGAGAAAAATTTGCTTTGTAAAGCATGGCGATAGTATATAATTCAAAAGGTGGGATTCTGACTGATTTGCAAGCAAAGAGGTTGTTTACTACTGTAGACGATATAATAGACAGGCTTCCTTCTCCTACTATATCTCAACTCTTTTCAGGGGGATATAAAAGGGATATGGATAAAATGCTTGAAACTATTATAGATCAGACAGAGTATGCAATGAATTTTGGACGATCTCTTGATACTGAAAAATTGGGATATGTGGACAACTTGTTTGCTTCAATGGATGAAAACCTAAGAATCCTTTCGTACAATTATTTCAATGCGACTGTCCTTTCCAATTTCAATTTAGGATGGAGAAATTTGGAATGGGGGAACCTTACGCAGCTCTTTCCTTGGAGCAGTTACCTGTGCGCCCGAGGAGCAGGCAAATGTCTATGTATCAACACTTTAGTTGTTATGGCGGATGGCTCTTTGAAGAAGGTACAGGACATAAAAGTAGGTGACAAAGTAATGGGACAGGACTTCAAACCTCGAAAAGTCTTAGAGCTTCACAGAGGAAGATGTCCTATGTATGAAGTAAGGCAAATAGGTGGTATGGATTATACCGTAAGCGAAGGACACCTGCTTTGCCTATCCGATAGGAGCATTGTTCCTGTAGAAGTGGCGGAAATGAACCTTAGAAAGGGTTTTTCTTATAAAGGTTATAGGTCTACTAAGAACGGACTAAGAGAGACGGAAATTTATGTGTCTTTGGTTGGTGAAGATGACTATTACGGTTTTACCTGTGATGGTGACCATAAGTTCCTATTAGAAGATGGTACGGTTTGTCATAACAGCTATATGTGGTGTTATTCCTTTCCTTTGTGGCGATTGTATTCTTACACGAGACCTATGCTCTATGGAGGTGATACGGTTGACAACAAGAACCGGAAAGAGACGGCTATGATCACAAACACTATGACACTTGCAAAGGTGCATGTGAACAAGATCATAGAAGAAATCACTACTAACGATATTTTAAAAGAAAAACTTGATCCGAATGGAAAGGCGAAATTAGGTGAAACAGCAATAGAAGGTGAGAACGGTGCTATACTTCATGTCCGTGGTAAGGACGGGTTTATTCGTGGTCTGCACGTTGGTGCAGCAATCATAGACGATATGCCGGACGAAAGTTCTTTGTATAGTGATGAACAAAGGGAAAAGCTGAAGGAAGTCTTTAGGGGTACAATTACACCTATTGTAGAACCATACGGGTATTTGATTGTATCCGGTACACCTTATTCAACTGCTCCGAATGAACTGTACAATGTGATAAAAGGTGATAAACGTTTCTATTCGTTTGAATACCCTATTGTTTTCCCGGACGGTAGACCACTTGCACCGGATAGATACACCTTTGAGGATATAAAAGCAAAAAGGACAGAGCTTGGTTCTATTGTATTTGCTCGTGAGTATTTGGTTATCCCTATTTCAGACAATTCAACGATATTTCCTTATGAGTATCTAAGAAGATCGACTGTAGGGATGGACAAGGTTTCTTTTACTGATAGTATAGAATTTTTCCCGTTTGAACTTCAAAGGGTAGTGGTAGGATGTGACTTTGCTGTATCCGGTAATATTGGTGCTGACTATACTGTCTATTCTGTTTGGGGTATTGACTATTCGAACAACTTCTATCTGATAAACTATTTTCGTGCAAAAGGAATGTCCCATAATGAGCAGGTGGACAAGATCGTTCTTTTCAACCGTCTGTACAAGCCGGACAAGATAGTATGCGAGGCAAACGGTTTCCAAGGGATCTTGTCTGCACTTGCAAGAGAAAGGGGTCTTTCCAATATCGAGCAGTTTACAACAACAGAAGGGAACAAGAAAGACCTCTATTCCGGTCTTCCGTCTTTGTCTGCCATGTTTGAAAGAGGACAGATTAAAGTTCCATACAAGGAAGGGGACACAAGACAAAAGGTAGAGTTGATGTTCAGTGAGTTTGCGTCCGTTACTTTCAGAAGCGATAAAGGGAAATTGGAAGCGAGTTCGGGACACGATGACATTGTGATGAGTAGCTGGCTCAGTATCAATACTTTACGTGAAGAAAACGGATCAGGTAATAATTTTAGTATAAACATGATATAAACAAATATATAGATCATGGGCAAACTGAATCCCGGCTTCATGGCGGAAATCTTTAAATTGATGTTTTCCGATGAAGTCATAATGCGTATAGCTTCGGAATATTTGAAATATGAATTGATTCCTAAAGAATGGGTAGGTTATAAATTCATTCTTAGGGAAGCGATCATACAATATACAGAAAAGAACAAGCTACCTTCTATCGGTGCTATTTGTCAGAAATTATGTGACGAGGATGTCGTGCAGCTCGCTGCAAAGGAAATAAAGAAGGCGGCTTTGATAGACAGGGAAATTGCAATAGACCAATTGCAGTCTTTTGTCAAGGAAACGGAATTTGAACTTCTTTCAAGGAAAGTGCATGACTTGTATGAAGAAGGAAAGAAGGAAGAAGCAATACGTGTCAACGCTGAAGAATCCCAAAGGATATTGGAGATGTCCTTTCGCTCCAAATCAGGGGGTTTCCAGTCTGTTTTCGGGGGTTTCCAGCAACGTATGCTTGAAAGACGCATGGATGCTGCTACAATAACGGAAAAGCCAGTAAAAATTCCTTTTGGAATCGACAGGTTGGACGATATATCTTTCGGTGGCATGGAAATAGGGGACACAACGCTTTGGATTGCTCGCAGCGGCACAGGAAAAACGACTGTATTGAAATGGCATGGGTATTCTGCTGCCATTAGAGGTGTGCCGGTTCTTCATATCCAGTTGGAAGGTGGGGCTAAAGCCTGTATGCAAATATATGACCAGTTATGGTCTGCTCAATCCTATTCCGATATCAAATCTGGCAATATCAGTCCAAAGGACAGAAAGAAGATAGAACAGGCTATTAAAGAAGTAAAAGAGCTTAGTTCTGACATTGAAGTGTATGGATTCAAAAGGTTCGGACAGGTTTCTATGGGGGATGTCCGGCAGCTTTGTTATGACTATTTTAATACACATGGCAAGTTCCCCGGATTGGTAATACTCGATTCTCTGGATTTGGTAAAGACCGGTATATCCAAAAAGATAGATTCTGATCCTGATCACAAGAAAGAAAAACTACAGACTTGTGCCCAGCTTTTGAAGAACTTGGCGGATGAAATAGGTGCTCCTATCATTACGGCCACACAGACAAGTGATGTCCCGTTTGAAGTATGGAACAACCCGGATAAGGTGATTGACCGTTCTTATACAGAAGGTGACAAAACGCTTGTAAAACCTTTTTCTTTTGTATTTACTTTGAATATGACAATAGAGGAAAAGGCAAACGCAACGGCTCGTATTTATGTCGACAAGCTCCGTGATTACAAGGAAAGTCAAGAAGTGATTACGATTGCTACCAATTACGACAAAAGACGGTTCTATCACAGGGGACGAACGATGGAAATGTATAATCAAGTTTCCGAAAGGAAAGAAGAAAAGAAACAAGCTCGCAGAAAAAAGGTGCAAGCAGATAAAATGGAAAGCATTTAGGCTTATGATACGGATAGACGAAGAAGAAGTAAAGGCAGCGATTGGACTTCGCATATTCGGTTCGCAGGGGTGGCTCTCCAATAAAAACATGGATTGTCCCTATTGTGGAAAATCGAAGAAATGGGGTGTTCTTTTGAATCCTCACGGCGGTGTGTTTCACTGTTGGAAATGCGGTAGCAAAAAACCATTGAAGGATTTTCTGGACAAGATAGGAAGGAAAGATCTTATACGGATGGAATATCAAAATTCATTAAGTGTAAAACTTACACCTTTGAAAGATGATGTGGATGAAGATGTGTCCGAAGAATTGCCGGAAGTAAAACTTCCCCTTCGTCTTGAAAGACTGAAATCTGACCCTTATTTAGACGAAAGAGGGTTTAGAGCGTATCATTACGCACTTTTTGAACCGTCTGAAACCAAATCTATTTTAGAAAAGGATTTGAAAAACTACATCATCTTTAAAATGAAAATGGATGATAAGCTGGTGGGATGGCTCGGCAGAAGCAGATATTCCAAAGAGTGGCATAAAAGAGATTTGGAAAGGGCAAAGGAAACCGGTACTAAACCGCATTTGCGATATGAAAACAGCATAGGGACGAACTTTACAAAAATATTAGGCGGTTACAACGAGCTTTCTTCTATTACAAAGGACGTGATAATAGTGGAAGGGTTATTTGACAAAGTAGGTATAGACAATCTTTTAAAACTTTGGGATTGCAGGGATTTGAAGTGTGTGTTCACTTTTGGGAACAGCATAAGCAAAGAACAAATATCCTATTTGGAAAGAAAAGGGGTAAAGAATGTGATTCTGATGTATGACGATGCGACTGTTGAAGAATCCAAAAGTGCAGGGTTGATGCTTGCAAAGTCATTCAACACCAAGATAGCTTATCTTTACAAACCGGGCATTGACCCGGGAGATATGGATATGGATTATTTGGAAGAAGTTTTGGATAACTTGTATGACCCTATCAATTTTTACGTCTCTAAAATCAAAAAAATGTGGTAGGTTATTCCTACTTTTGTTGAAAATCACAAATCACAAATCATAAAATCAAATGGACAGAAGCAGAGAATTATCGATAGACGAATATTTGAAAGTGCTCCAATTGGAATACTTTACCCACAAGGTAAGAAGCCTTATTTTTGATAAGCCTGAATTTGTCAAGATGGCAAATGATATCGCAGAGTTTAAAAAGGAACGGATCGAGTTGTTGGCAAAAAGACATTTTAAACGGTCTATTTTCTTTTCGGTGGAAGAATATTTTTCTTTTTATGAGAAAGAGTTCTTGAATCCTACCGGTATTCCCAATTTCCAGTATTCCACCAATGAACAGAAAAGAAACTCGCAGTGGTTTTGGGATATGATCTATTTGCTTGGAAAGGATCAGATTGTTATTTATGACGACAAGGAGTATCGGATTTTGAAGAACGATATAAAGAATCAAACGGTCACTATCAAAGTGAACGGAAAGAAAAAAGATGTGGAATATTTGAACATCAAAATAAAAAGACTTATCATGTGTTTTAATGGTAAGTTGTTGTAAATCAATTAGTTTAAATTTCGTATTATGACTTTTAAAGAGTATGAAGCGCATGCGGCTTCAACAGCATGTTATGCAAAAGAGGTAGCTATCCCGTATGTAGTAATGGGACTTACCAATGAATTGGCAGAAGTTTTTGAAAAGGTGGACAATGCTGCCGAAGCAAAGGAAATCATGAAAGAAGTAGGAGACGTCCTTTGGTATGTTGCAATGACAAGACAGGAATTGGATTTAGCTGCATTGGAGTTTCCCGAAGAATTGCGCAGATTGGACGATACGGATGTGTACAGATTAAGTCCCTCCTATTTGCTCCAACAGGTAGGTATCATTAACGGTCAAGTGAAGAAATACTTCCGGGACGATGATTACAGCAAACCTTTCCCCGAAAAGAGAAAAGAACTTTGTCATACCGCATTGGAACAGATTCTTGTGGGATTGCAGAATCTTGTTGTCTACATTGAAGGAAAGGAATCGAACCAGTCTTTGATTTCCATTGCAAAGCAGAATGTGGAAAAACTGGCAAAGAGAAAGGCAGAAAACAAAATTCACGGTGACGGAGATAATCGGTAATGGTTAGGGCGGTAACTTTTTTGGGTGCTTCTTGTGTCGGAAAGACTTCTGTGTTTGAACTTTTAAAGAAAGACAGGTCGTTTGACCGGTTCGATAAGATAGATAGCATAACAAGACAGTTGGTAAAGGAAGGAAAGATAGAACCTTCCTTTACTTCCGTCCAAAATCAAAAACTGATTTTTGATAGGTATGCGGAATTGCTGAACACAGATTGCTATGTTTCCGATAGAAGCATAATAGACGTGCATACGTTTACAAAGAAAATTCCTGCTTCTATTCAAAGAGATGCGGAATTGAAAAGACAATTGGATTTTATAAACGTTAGCGAATACTTTCTTCCTATTATCTTTTATTTCCCTATTTATTGGGATGTAGAAAATGATGGGGAAAGAATGGCAGATGCAGAGAGAAGAAAATGTTGGGATGCAGAAATAAGGAAGTTTTTGATAGAAAGAAAATTGTCTTATGAAGTGATACCAAACGATACTCCTTTTAACCGATTGAAGTTTATCAAAAGTGTTTTGAATACACGAATAAACTTAGGCTAAATGCAGGGTTAAAGATTGTAAAAACATACAATTATTGAATACAAAAGTTGTATGTTTGCTTACGAAAAACGAAAAGAAGAAAATACGATGGATCGATTTTTAAATGAGTTGAAAGAATATCTTTCTTCCAATACTATACAATACTCTCTCGATAAGGAAAATTACATTGTTTCCTTTGAGGGGAAATCATACGAAGTCTTTGAACCTAACGAGGACGGATATTTCTTTTCAGAGGATTTTCGTTGGGATTGTGAACGCACCGAAGAAGATGGTTATATCTTCCGCCTTGGCGGTGTATGGTACACATTGGACAAAGGAAAAGAGAACGAGCCTAAATTGAACCGGGTAAAATGGAGAGGGCAAAGCGAAATGGCAGGTCTTTCTACTAATTTCTTGGGAGTGCACGGATCGTTTGAACTTTTGAATGGTACGGGATTGTATCCAGATTGGGTAAAGAAAGCCAAATTCTTAGGAATAGAAAGATTGGGGATTGTTGAAAAAGCAACTTTGGCAGGTGCGCTCAAATTTCAGAACGCCTGCAAGGCAGAAGGGATTATCCCTGTGTTTGGTTTAGAAGTCCCGGTAAAGGACGAAAAGAAGGACATTGTCTATACTTACAAAATCTATGCAAAGAATGAAAAGGGCTGGCAGCATTTGCTTGCATTAAACAAGGTTTTGAATTGTGGCGATAATGGAAAATTCGTTTCTCCAAAAGACATGTCGGAACACGTTTCGGATGTGTATATTGTATTCGATCCAAAAACAATACAGTTTGAAGATGTTCCTATCCTTTTGAGAAACAAACCCAATGTGTTTTGGCAAGTAGATACCGTGAAATACACAAAGAACGATAGAGATACCTCCTATTTGATGAACTTTGAACAGTTTTATAAGTCCAAAATGAAGCCCGTAGCTATTTGTGATGCTTATTATATCGAGCCGGAATACGCCATACTTCGAAAAGTAGTAAATAAGATTGACGGGAAAGTAAACTACAAATCTGGTAATCAGTATTTCAAGGACGAAGCGACTTACATGGAAGAACTTCTTTCTTTGTTCGAGGATAGTGAAAAGGGAGAGGAATTTTATATGGTAGCAAGAAGCAATGCTAATATGATTGCGGAAAATTGCAATTTTGAAATTCCTACTGACAGCCGGCATCTCCCCCGTTATGAAATGACAAAAGAAGAAAAGAAAAAATACACTTCCAATGAAGATATGTTTGATTCTTTGATTTATGAAGGGTTGGAGAACAAACCGGAACTTTTGGAAGATTACTCGGAAGATGTGCTTGTGGAAAGGATCGAAAGAGAATCTAAGATCATTAAGTTTGGCGATGTTGTGGATTACTTTTTGATCTTGCGCGATATTGTAAATTGGTGTAAAAAGAATAACATTTTGTTGGGTGCAGGTAGAGGTTCAGCAGCAGGAAGTCTAATCTCATATCTTTTCGGCATCATTAACACACATCCTTTGAAGTTTAATTTACTTTTCGAAAGGTTTTTGACAAAAGGACGTTTAGGACATTTCGAAAAGAAAAAAATGTATGAAGTAACTCTTGAAGATGGAACGAAGAAAGTCCTTCCTATCAATATAACAACTAAAGCATTGAAAGTAGGAGATGATATTTTAGTCTAATATCAAGTAACAAGAATATGAAAATAAAAGAAATTAAAGAAATAGAGGTGGAGCGATTTGTACCGGGATCGCTCCCCGATCAATTTCCCCCTTGTTTTCGGACAAGGGGGAGCGTTAGACATTGATACAGATGTGCCGGGAGAATACCGACCGGCAGTAAAACAATACATGGAAAATCGTTTTGGAGCTTCGCAAGTTTGTTCTGTGGGTACATATACCACTTTACAGATAAAACAGGCTATAAACGATGTAGGAAAGCTCTATGGAGCTTCAATCCCTACTCTTAGGAGGCTTACCAAAATGATAGAAGATGTAAAGACAGAAGAAGATTTTTTGAAACTTGCTTGCAAGAAGTCAGAAGTAAATCAATTTCTGAATAAATATCCAGAAATGATGAACATTGTTTTCCTTCTTCTTGGACAACAAAAGGCAGCTTCTATTCATGCTTGTGCTATGATGATCTTTCCAAAAGAAAAGTCAATGTATGAATGGTGTCCGGTTAGAAAATCGGGTGATTTGATTGTCAGTGAATGGGAAGGTGGAGAGATGGACGAAGCCGGTTTTTTGAAAGAAGATATTCTTGGTATTGAGCAATTGGACAAATTCACTGATATTCTGAATCTGATTGAAAAGAATACGGGTAGGAAAATCAATCTCTATTCTGATATAGAATATGATGATCCAGAGGTTTACAGGTATTTTGCAAACGGTTGGCTTAGTGATATATTCCAGTTTTCAGCAAAGGGATTGTGCGCCTATACACAAAAATTGAAGCCTAAGAATATGGATGATGTAGTGGCAGCACTTTCCTTGTTCCGTCCCGGGCCAATGGAAAATGGTTTTCACATGGACTACATTGCTTTGAAAAACGGAGAAAAAGAGCCGGAATACCCTATTGGAGCGGAAGAAATTCTGAAAAATACTTATTCTGTGCAAGTATACCAAGAACAGATCGTTAAAATGGTGCAAGTTCTTGCTGGTTTTTCGGAAGAAGAAGCAGATGTTGCTCGTGCTGCAATTGCAAAAAAAAAGAAGGACAAAGTAGAGAAAATTCATCCTAAATTTGTGGATGGGTATGTAAAGAGATTTGCTTCAAAAGGGGTAACGAAAGAAAGCGCAGAAGCACTCTGGAAACAGATGGAAAAATTTGGTTTGTATGCTTTTAACCGCTCACACTCAGCAAGTTACGCTATTAATGCTTACAATTCTTTGTGGTTGAAAGTACATTATCCTTTGGAATTTTGGTCGGTTGCTTTGTCCCGTGCAAGTGAAGATGACTTTCCCCAATACGTCAATGAAATGCAACAGACAGAAGGGATAGAGATTAAACCTGTAAATATCAACAAGTCTGATATAAACATTGTGGCGGACAAAAAAGATAATAGCATCTATTGGGCGATCAATGCAACAAAACAAGTAGGAGAAAAGGCACAGAATCAGATTATGGAAGAACGTTCTAAGAATGGGGAGTATTTTTCTTTGGCTGAATTTATAGACCGTCACACGTTCAAAGGATCGGCAGTGAACAAATCCGTTATTGAAAATCTTATTTATTCCGGTGCGTTCGATATGATGGATGAAACAAGGGAATTTTCCAATATCTTTTCTGCAAGGGAGTTCATGCTTGGAAAGTACCGGGAAAAGAACAAGATCAAAATTGACAAGGAAAAGGATGAATATTTTCTTGCTTTTGAAAAGAAAAAGATTGCAAAGGATTGGTGGTGGCTTTTACAACAAAAGAACAAGTCCGGTTTTGCTTTCTTTGACTACGAAGGATTGGTAAGGGAATACCTAAAACCAAAAGTTAGAAACGGGGTTTTTTACAATGTGGAAGATTTGCAAAACTATGACGGATCGACCTATGAAATGGTTATGGTAGGTGGTTATGTTTTGGAAGTGGAAGAAAGAGAAGGAAGGAAAGGGCGGTTTGCCAATCTTTTGCTTGAAAGCAATTACAAATTCCTTCGTGTGGTTATTTTCCCGGACGATTACGAGGAGAACGCAGACTTCTTTATATCTTCAAAGAAAAGCATCCTTCTTCTAAGTGGAAAGGCTAACTTTGACAAGTTTAAAGAAGAATATGTATTGCAAGTAAACAGTAACAGTAAATTTATAAAACTTGGAGTATGAAACTTGTAAGGAATATTGGAGATAAAGCAATAGTTTTACTCTCCAATGATTTGAAAAACGAATTGGACATGGATGCGGTGACTTCCATAGACCATGCAAATTTGTATGGGGAAATCGCCACTTGTTCCGTCCTGTTGAACAAAGTAGGGCTTCTTAGAGCACAAGCAGAATCAGAGTATGAATCTGCAAAAGTGGAATTTAATGTCTATAAAGCACAACTTGCTACACAGATAAGACGTGAATCTATTGTAAACGGTGGAAAGGTTAAAGTGGAAGACATAGGACTTGTGAAACTTACGGAAAGTTCTTTGGATGATATTTTGACAATCAATCCAGAGCTACATGCCATGCAAAAGGATTTGGTTAAAAAGAAAAAGCATTTGGCAGAAATAGACAGTCTCTATTGGGCGTTGCAGTCAAAGGACAAAAAGTTGACGGGACTTGTCCCGAAGGTAACACCGGAAGAATTTCTGGACAATTTGGTAGAAGGTGAAATCAATACATTTTTAATCATAAAAGAGAAAGAATAGTTTATTTATCAATCAATTAAATTAAAAGAATTATGAAATTTGACAAATCGAAATTCAAGAAGCAATCAATTGAAGATGTAGAAGCTGAAGTAAAGCAAGCTGAAAAGACAATGTACAAAAGCAGCAAGAGCTATACAGGCTTTGCTACTGTTCAGAAAGGAAAGAACGTATTTCGTGTCGTTCCAGCAATGGGAAAGGCTTATGTAGCTTGTAAGATATCCAAATTGCGTGTAGAAGTACCTACTTATGATGCGAACGGTAAGGTGACCGGCAAAGAGGTAAAAGACAAGAATGTTTTCTGCGCCGACATTCACGGAAAGAATCTTTTGAAAGGGAAAGACCCTATTGTCCTGTATTGCGATTATGTGAGAAAAAAGGCTTCCGAAGAATACCAGGACGATACAGAACGCAGAAAATTCCTTAACCCTATTATGGGGTACAAAAAAGGAAACAAGTTCGTATGGGGTATCAACCCGTCTTTGGCGTATGTTTGCTATGTGTACCAAGGAACAAAAGACTTTGCCCGTTTGCAATTGTACGGAACATGGATGAACCGCATAAAGGAAATTTCGGTTGAAATGTCGGACGATGAAACGGTTTCTTTCGATATTTTCTCTCAATTGGAAGGAGCATACCCGCTTGTGATCACAATGGGGGAAGATGATAAAGGAAAGAAAACCTACTCTTTGTCTGCCGGTATTCCGAAAAAAGGACAAACTTGGGATGAGTTCTTTGAAGAAACTATTATTCCTGATGAAGATATGGAGTATTTCTTGAATGAAGTTCCTACGCTGGAAGAAATCTACAAGGATGTTTATTCACAGAAAGATTTCAATATGGCTCTTGACGGGTTGAAGCGTTTTGACGAAGAAAACGGATACGATATTTTTGCTGATGATGGCTTCCTTACTGAAATAGAGGAGATGGCTGCATTGATCCCGGAAGAGGGTAGCAAAGACGATGAGGGGGAAGATGAAGCTCCCAAAAAGACAAAATCCACTTCTAAGTCAAAGAAAGCGGAAGAACCGGAAAACGAAGATGAGGAAGAAGAAAAATCTGCTCCGAGAAAGAATCCGGCAAGTGCACCGGCAAAAGAAAAAGCAGCAAAAGTCGCTTCCTACCCTCCCCTTTCAAAGATGAAAAAGTTCTTGGAAGACTATATTGGAGAAGAGTACCCGGAAGCTGAATTGCCGGACGATCTGACAATAGCAAAGGTTTGTTCTTGGTATGATTTGGCACAAGCTGGAGAGGCACTTCCTTTCCCGGAAGAAGATGAAACTTCCACAGAAACGGCATCTGAACCGGAATCGGACGATGAACCGGAAAATGAGGAAGAACCCAAAGAAGAATCTCCTATTGACGAAGATGCTACGGACAAGGACGAAGAACTTCTAAAGGCTAAAGCAAGATTGCAAGAGCTGAAAGCCAGAATGAAAAAGAAATAATTTCTTCTTTTTTAGTTTTCATATTTTTCTAATTTGGTTTGGGGACTTGAAATACAGTCCCCTTCCTTTCTAACAAAACAAACATGAGCAAAAAATATTTAGCTATAATCTCAACCGACCATCATCTGTCAGAGGGAAATGCTTCTACCATAAAAGATATTTTGCTGGAAGAAATGGAAATAGCCGACAAAAAGGGTATTAAAACTCATATCTGGCTGGGTGATGTTTTTGACAACAGGGTATCCCAAAGGGAGGTGTGCCTTTCTACGCTTCACGAAATATTGGAAGCGTATGACGAAAACGGACATCAAATAATTTGTATTCCCGGTAATCATGACAAAACATCCTATTCAAGTCAAAAGTCATTTCTTACAGCTTTCAAGCATCATCCTTCTTTTACTTTGGTGGAAGAATTGGACGGTATGCAGATAGAAGGGGTTTATTGCTTTTTCCTGCCATTTTTCACTGATGACATTTTACTTGACGAATTGGCAGAAATCGGGGACAAGAGAAAGAAGAACATCCTATTCGGGCACTTTGCCGTAACCGGTAGCAAGAACATGGACGGTACAGAAGTAAAAAGCGAACTAAAGCCTTCCATGTTCGAGATGTTTAAAAAAGTGTATTTGGGACACTATCATAATTACCAACGTGTAGGCAGTAACATTTACCATTTGGGAAGTGTTCAACAGAACAATTTTGGGGAAGATGAAAAGAAGGGTTTTTGGCTTCTGGATTCTGATTTGGAAGTCGATCTTATCCCTTCCACAAAAGGAACAGTATTCAAAAAACTGGAAATTGACTTAGAAGAAACACCACACAAGCAAGCGGTGGCACTTATTAACAAGTTCAAGAAAGAAAACCCTACCGCTCGTGTAAGGGTAAAGGTTTGGGGAGAACAATCTTCACTTGATGCTTTTGATAAAGATGCTTTTACAAAAGAAGGTGTGGACATCAAAAAGAAATTCAAGGAAATAGAAATAAAGGAAGTCCTTGCTCCTACCGTAGAGGTAAAGACTTTGGAGAAAAAGGATATAGAAGACAGATTTTCGTCTTTCTGCAAAGAAAACGGATATGATGAAAAAGAAGGAAAGGAAATTTTAAACAAACTGCTTTATGGCGAAGAAAAAGGAAACTAAAAAGATAGAAGAAGCTCTTGTTGTGACAGACGAACAACCTGTAGAAGAAAAGAAACCCAATCGTTTAGGTGATCTTATTTCAAGAATAGAAGATCGTTTTGGCAAGGATGCTGTGGCAGGGAAAAGGCAGGACATTGAATTTGTTCATTCCGGTTCTTACCTACTGGACGAAATACTTGGTGGAGGATGGGCAAAAGGTCGTGTTGTGGAAGCCTACGGAGGCTTTTCTTCCGGTAAGACAAGTATTGCTTTCCATTTGGCAACGGAAGTGCAGAAAACAGGAAAAGCGGTAGGATATCTTGACACGGAAAACGCTGTTGATCCAAAATACATGCAGGCGATAGGAATTGATTTGTCCCCCGACAAGTTTATCCTTTCCCAGCCTTCTACCGCAGAAGAAGTGCTTGAAATAGCAAAGGAAATGTGCAATGAAGAATCTATCGGACTTGTTGTGATCGATTCCATTGCCGGACTTGTTCCTACTGCTCTTTTGAATGGAGAGGCAGGGGACGCACATATAGGACTTACAGCTCGCCTTTTAAGTTCCCAAGTAAATATCCTAAAGAACATCTGTAAGCAGACCGGATGTATCCTTTTTTGCATCAATCAAATCCGGTCTAACATAGGCGGATACGGCGCGGCCACCACAACGCCGGGAGGTTTTGCCATTCCTTTTTATGCAAGTCAGAGGATCGAGCTTGCTCGTGTGGGTTCTGAAAAAGAAGGAGAAACACAAGTTTCCAACAAGGTGAAGATAACCTGTAAGAAAAACAAGGTTGCACCGCCTTTTAAAGCATGTCAAATCATTATCCGGTTCGGGGTAGGGGTTGACAAGGTGATGGAAATTGTGAGCATGGGACTTGATTTGGGTGTACTTTCCAAAAAGGGGACTTACATCTATTATGGTGAAGAAAAGATAGGGTTCGGTTTCCCGAAAACAAGAAAACGTCTTTTGGAAGATGCAAAGCTGTTTGGGAAAATCAAGAAGGATGTTCTTGATACGTTCAGAAAGAAAGAAACAACATTTGAAAACAAGGAAGAAGAAGAAAATGAAGCCGATTAGAATTGAAGCAACAAATTTCGTGTCATTCGAACACTTTAAATACGAATTTCAAGATGGGGTAACTGCACTTGTAGGGTTAAATAAAACAGACGACAATCAAGGAAGTAATGGTAGCGGGAAAGCCTTAACAATGGATGCAGACATCCTTACTCCTAATGGGTTTGTAAAAATGAGAGAAATAAAGGTAGGAGATGTTATCCTTCATCCTTCCGGTGGGTATCAAGTAGTAAGAGCAATCCCTTTTCATGACATTGATGCTGCTTATAAGATTACGTTTTCTGACGGGACGGAAGTCAAATGCAACAGAAGTCATTTATGGAAAGTACGTTTGCATAAAGGCGAAGACTGGCATGTGATCCCGCTTGAAGAAATCATGAAAAGATCGAAAAACGAAGAAGTCTTTTTTGAAGTGCCGGAATGTTTGGGTAAATCTTCCCGGAAGATGATCGCTTTTACTTGTTTGGGCGCGGAAGAACAACAGTGCATAACTGTTTCCGGTGAAGACGGCATGTTTGTCACAAACAACTACATTCCTACCCATAATTCATCCATGCAGCAAGCTGTCTATTTTGCCATTACCGGGAACAATTACCGAAGCAGTGTGGATAAAAAGCTCATTAGAAGGGGTGAGAAGGAAGCAAAAGTATTATTGGATATAGAGTGTCCAATAAGAAAAGAAACTCTCTCTATCGAGCGTATTTTGCCCTTAAAAGGAAGCAGTAAACTAAATGTGTCTTTGAACGGTAAACCGGTAGAACTTGCTACCGTAAAAGACGGGAACAACTATATCCTTTCTTGGATTGCCATTTCACCGGAAGATTTAAAAAGCTATTTCCTTATCTGCAAGGAATACTACAAATCGTTCTTTAAAAGCTCCAATACAGATAAATTGGCTCTTATCAGCCGGTTTATCAATTACGACTTTTTGGATGGAGCAAAAGACATCATTCAAAAAGAACTGGACACTTTATCTTCTCAAAAACTTGCTATTCAAAGCAAAAAGGATCGTGCAGAAGGTAGCATAGAAGCACTAAAACAGGTAATAGAAGATGCTGCCAATTTTGACTTTGAAGCCGACAAACTATTTCGTATCGAAAAAAGAGAAGGTATGATAAAGTCTCTGAAAGAAGAAATTGATTCTTTCCGGTATGAAATTAGTCGTGCAGACAAAAGTATAAAAGAAAATAATTCCGCTTTGGAAGAGCTGGAGGACCTTTTGAAAGAGGAAGAAAAGAAGAAAGACTGCCTGCCTTCTACCAAAGAGATACAAGAGACAATCGAATCCGTTAAAAAGGAATTGGGAGAAGCAAAAGCAAATCAGAATGAAGTCTTGGAAATGAAAGAAGAGCTTTCAAAAATCCATGACGATTTGAAAGTGTCCCTTAGAAAAGTCCTTGTAAACTTATCCGGTGCAATTACTTGTCCAAAATGTAAGCACAAATTCCTTACATTGAAAGACACTACGCTGGAGCAGGAGGAAAAGAAGAAAGTGAAAATCGGAAAACAGGAGAAAGAAGTTGTTTCCGAGATGGAGACTTTGGACGAATCTTTGAAAGAATACGAAGACCTTATTTCTTCTTTCATCCAAATAAAAAACGAGCAAGAGGATGAAATAGACAAGATTCGTCAGTCGGCACAGGAAATCAATACATCTCTTTACAAGATCAATGATGATATTGAAAGTATCAAAAGCACTATTTCTTCTTTGGAAAGGAAAAAGAAAACCTTGTCTGAAAAGATTGAATCCAATATGTCCGATATCAAAGACAATGAAAAGCAGATAAAGGAAATCAAGAAAGAAAAAGCTACGAAAGTGGATGTGTCTTCACAAGAAAAACAAATAGAGGACACTATGCTTTCGATTGCCGGATATGACAAGGAGCTTTCCGATTTGGACGCACTTCTATTCAAGAAAAAAGAATGGATCGGCAGATTTAAGTTTTTCAAGATGTACCTTGCATTGGAACAGTTGAAAAATATCCAATCGAGAGCTAATAACATTCTGAAAGCGGAAAACAGCGACCTTCGTATCTTAATAGAAGGATTTAAGACAAAAGCGGACGGGGACATCAAAGAAGAAATAACACCGTATGTCGTCCGGGACGAAGCGGAAAACTTTTGGTACTACAGCGGTGGAGAACGCGCAAGGGTGGAAATAGCCCTTATCATTGCTATCCAGAATATGATAAACGAAACAAACAAATGGGGAGGACTGCAATTCCTATCCATTGATGAAATCACGGAAGGGCTGTCGAAAGAAAGCCTGTATGATGTGATCGAAGCGTTGGAGTTTATCCAATATCCTATTTTGGTTACCACCCATATTTCGAATGAAAACGCTTCATGCAAAACGCTTAAAATAGTAAAGGAGAACGGCGTAAGCCGTATTGAACAATGAGTAAGGAAACAGAATTGAAATTTTATATTGGAATAGATAATGGTGTGACCGGCTCGATTGGAATAGTAGGGAAAGATCTTACCTACTACAACATGGTAAAAACACCTGTTATTTCCGGTCAGGATTACACAAAAGCAAAGAAAAACATCTCTCGTGTGGATGTAAAAGTATTGGCAGAAATTATTGCAGATTTACAGGAACACGCACCATGCGTTGCGATTGTTGAACGTCCCATGAAGAATCCTGCACGCTTTGAGGCAACTTGTTCTGCCATGCGTGCGTTGGAAGCAGAGCTGACTGTATTGGAGCTTTACCAAGTACCGTATATTTTTGTGGATTCCAAGGAATGGCAAAGAGAGCTACTGCCAAAGGGAATTACAGGCGCACCGGAGCTTAAAAAGGCTTCTTTGGATATAGGGAAAAGGTTGTTCCCGGAAGTGCTTCTAAAACACCCGGACAGGGATGGTATTCTGATTGCCGAATATGCAAGACGGAAAGGTCTGATTTAGAAATCTGACAATTTCAAGACAAAAATGTACAAAAATGCTTGGTGATGTAATAATATACTGTTACATTTGCGTCCGTTATAAGTAACAAACAAAATAATTTCGACTATGGCAAACGGTAAGTATTTGAATATTTTTGTCTTGTCTTTCTTAGACAGACTGGAAAGTATCGAACATGATCTTTCCTACCTCAAAAGCAATGTAAATGATCCTTCAAGGCTGGAAGAAGTGGAAAAGCAACTTTCTCTTTTGAAGGACAAAATCAAACAGATTCAAAATGATAAGAATTTATTGTGATAATGAAAACTGCGAAAGGTTTGGGATAAAATCTCCCATGACAAATGCAAAGTTCGTCTTTCGGTACAATAAACTTGTCCCTTCAAATCTTCCCAAATGTCCGGTATGTGGCATTCAAGTTTCCTATGAAGAAGAAAAGAACGAAACAGTTCCCGATATTTCCATAGGAGAATTTAAAATGATGTCCACCGAGAACAAAGCGAAGATGTTAAAGAAAAGGGCAAACGACTTTTCAAAGAAAGACGGAAGTGAGGATAGAAAACGCTTCTATCAAGAGAAAACAATTAAGAACATGTTGAACATAAAATAAATATCAACCATGGAACGTAATTCTTATATAGCTATCAGTCATATACAACGAATAGGAAAGAAGCCTGTTCTTGTTATTATGTCGGCAGACGGAAAGATGGAAAGAGCCATTCTTTTAGACAACTTCAACGGGAAGACAAGGGACTTTTACCAAAACGAAGCAATTGGAAGGGACATTACAGATATTATTCTAAAAGCCAACCTTTCCAATTATTCGGAAGGAACAATAAAGGGATGGGTAAAAGAATGTGATTCCGTCTCTATCAGTTTCGGACATGAGAACTTCGTGATTTACAAAAGCGTATTAAAACCGCATGAACTCGAAGAATAACTGTATCCTAAACAGATTGAGAGATAAGACAATAGAACTTCCCGGAATAGAAGAAGCCACAATCAAAGGTGTGAGGGTGGCAAGGGATTTTAGAAACATTGAGCTGGATGTTATTCGAAATGGAAAACTGAAATCCCTAAGGATAGGAATAACAGGATTTTTGAAATCGGCAATCATAAAAGAAAGTATATGATGAAAAGAAATTCGGTAATTGCTTTTTGTTTGTTATTTTGTTGTTTTATTGGTTTGGGTGGGTGCAAATCCCGCCCTTCCCAAAAGACAAATTATAACTTCACATTAAAAGATTCCCTATTCTGGGAAAGAGAACTGACAGACACGCTTGTAAAGATTCCCTATTCAATTGTAAACCTCACTATCAATCCTCAAAAAATGGAAGATGGGGAAAAGAGGGAAACAAGCAAGGGACAAGCAAATGTGATTGTTCAGAAAGTAGGTGACACCATTATTGTAACAGCTTCTTGCGATAGCCTGGAATTGGTTGTAAAAAGCCTCAAAGAAAGACTGTCCAAGATAAATGAAGAAAACGGAAACTTGAAAGAAGAGGTAAAGACATCTCCCAACAGATTACTTTCTTTTTTGGGAGGGATGGGGATAGGTGCTTTTACAATTTTGATTGCATTATTCATATTACTAAAAAATAACGAAAAGAATTTGAGATTATGACTAAACTATTAGTAGCGGACAAAGAAATGATTAGAAATCAATTTGGCCAAAAAGTAGAAAAGAAATTGAGTAATTATTTGGCGGCAATTGGAGCACAATTGCAAGATAGAGTGGATGATATTCTTCCGCCAGAAATAAAATCCATTGTAGACAGATATCCGTCCATGCAACCACTTTTGTTTTACAAAAATATCCCGACAAACGAACTTCTAAAAACAAAGAATGTAACCATCTATAAGGCTATTCTTTTGGATGGAATAGGGATGCCCAAAATGTTCTATAATGAATACATGGACGATTTAAAATGCTATTTCGAAAAAGATATTTTGGAATGGAGCAAGAAAGCGTATGAGCTTAAAAAGCTGGAAAACGAAACCAGAAACAGGGTTGCTTGCGCTCTTAATCATATCAAAACAGAAAAACAATTGCAAGACAACTTCCCGGAAGCCTATAAGATTTTGATAGAAATCAAGGGCAAGCAAAAAAAAGAAAACAAGTGTGATTCTGTAGAGAATACCAGAGCATTCCTTTCATCCTTAGACAAATAAAAATCATGACAAAGAAACAAAAAGAACTGGAAGGCAAAATCATAGAAGCCAACCAAAAATACAGAGAAGGTGCTCCTATTATGAGCGATAAGGAGTATGATCTTTTGATTGATCAATTGAAAAAGGAATATCCTGATAGCGAAATCCTGACAAAGCCTATCATTGAAGAAAACAAAAAAGGTGACCGGATGGAAAAGTTGCCATATCCTATGTTTTCTTTGGAAAAGGTAAAAACAATCAGTGAGATCAGAAGATGGGTCAAAGATGTATGGGAACTTCACCCAAATGACAAAATTGTCATTACACCTAAATATGACGGCATTTCCCTTTTGGTGGACGAATCGACAAATGAATGCTGGACAAGAGGTGACGGAGTAGAAGGACAAAGAAGTGACCGGCATTACGAATATGTCAATCATGGCAACCCTATGGGAAAGAAATCTTGCTTTACTTTTGGTGAAGCCATTATTCCTGTCGGTATGTTTTTGAAAAACGTAAAACCTCTTGGTTACAAAAGTGCAAGAAATTCTGTGGCAGGAGCTTTCAATGCAGACGAAATGAATCCGCAGGTTTTAGGGAACACCGCTTATATCCGATACGGTATCATGGACTTGGATAGGGACAAATCTTTGCAACTTGCAGAGCTTTACAATACCTATGAACCGTATGCTACGCAGTATTGGGTGACTTCTGCTTCTATTTTCGATGACGAAAAATCCGCTTTTGATTACTTGAATGAACTGTTTGAGCTTACCAAAAATTTCAAATGTGACGGCCTTGTAATTGAAGTGGACGACAAAAACATTCGTAGGACTTTGGGACGGCTTCCTAACGGGAATCCGCGTTACGCGATTGCTTACAAAAACCCGGATTGGCAGGAAAGATACACAACCAAAGTTACTTCTATCGAGTGGGGTATTTCAAAAGATGGCAAAAGCAAACCTGTAATCGTTTTTGAACCGGTTGAATTTGATGGTGCTACGGTTACACGCTGTACCGGTTACAATGCAAAATACATTACTGATAACCATATTTGCCCTAATGCTTATATAGTGGTCACAAGAAGTGGAGATGTTATCCCCAAACACTTGGAAACGTTAAAATACAGTATTGAGTGCTTTGAGGGGATGTGTGACAGCATGATGTTCTGTCCTTCTTGTGGAGAACCTTTGAAATGGGATGCAACCCTAACCGACCTTGTTTGTTTAAATCCTAATTGTGATGAAAAAGCGATAAAGCAACTTGTCTATTTCTTTGCTACATTGGGTACGGAAGAAATGCAGGAAGCAACTGTAAGAAAACTCTATAAAGGTGGACTTTTCTCTATCGAGGACATCATAAACGTAACAAAAGAGGAACTTGAAAAGATCGAAGGAATAGGTAAAAGCCTTTCCAAAAAACTGCGAAAGCAATTTGATTCCTATGTAGACGATGGAGTTCCTTTTGCAAGAGTTCTGACTGCTTACAATGTGTTCGGTGGTGTAATAGGAGAAAAGACTTGCCAGATGATTTTCAACAGCCTCACCAAAGACCAGATAGACTATATGTTCGAAAACGAGGAAGTTCTTATGAAAGACTTGCTTTCTATTGATGGTATTGCCGAGACTACTGCAAAATCTTTCAATGACGGACTAAAGGCATTCTTTGATCTTTGCAGTGGTATACCTGTTTCTATTTCTTTTATCCAAGAAGAAACGGTGGAAAACGACAATCCCGAATCAGTTTGCTTTACAGGGTTCAGAAACAAACAGTGGGAAGAACGTCTTGTAAAAGAAGGCCACAAAATTGTTTCCAGTGTATCTAAAAACACCACAATCCTTGTAACAAAAGACAAAGAAAGTTCTTCATCCAAAATAAAAAAAGCTAAGGATTTGAACATTCCTATTTTGACGCCAGAAGAATTTGAAATCAGAATAGGATGGAAAGAGATATAGAAGACTGGATCAATGACTTTGAGGATGAAGAAACTTATGATCCTAATGAAGATGATCAATTTGAGTAGTTTAATTTGACATAGAAACGAATGAATAAGATTTACAGGGAGGTAACTTTCAACTTCATGAAAGTATTGAATAAAGCCGGATTTAGGACAAATGCCAGAAGTTTTATTTCCATGCGATCTGTAGACAAGATTATCTCCCTACTCTTTGAAGTCATATTTGACAAACTGGAAAGAGATGGAAAAGTCAATATTAAGAATTTCTGTATCATTAAGAAGATTAAGTGTAAGAATGGCAAGTATTATTTTGAATTTATAGACAATAGAAAGAAATGAACACTAATTTTGAAACAAAATTTGGAGGTGGTAAATCAGCAACAGTAGAATGATACACACCACCTTACATTATAGAAGCGTTAGGAAATGATTTTGATCTTGATCCTTGTGCTCCTAAAAAAGATTGGTACACTGCAAAGAAATGCTTTACCAAAGAAGATGATGGACTTGTACAGGATTGGAAAGGGTTTGTGTTTCTTAATCCACCTTACTCAAACCCTACAATAAAGCTATTTATAGGAAAATTATCAGAACACAACAATGGAATAGCTCTTATTTATGCACGAGTAGGAAACACAATGTTTCATGAATTTGTATGGAATAAAGCCTCTTCTATTTATTTTCTAAGGAAAAGAATCAAGTTTATTGATGAACACGGAAAAGAAGGCGGAAGTCCAGGAACAGATAGTTGCTTTGTTGCTTATGGGAGTAAAGCTGACAATATTCTCAAAAATTTATCATTATCAAGTAAATACATAAAATTGAATCAATGATGTACTACTACAAGGAAAAAGACTATTGGTATTTTGCCGGATTGGATAAGGAAGCGTTACTTAGGCTTAAATTCATTTCTTCTTACAAAAGAAATTCTGCCAACAAGGAACTGTACATCAAATCTAATCCTGCTAAAGAAATTCTGCTCAAAGAATTTGTATCGGATTGCGGAATAGAAGAAGTTGATCCTCTTTCTATTGTTCGTACAGGTTGCAAAGCTGAAATAAAGCCTTTTAAGGAACTTTTGTCAAGAAAGGATATAGAACTATTGATAGAAGGACTTTCTCTCTTAAAAAAGCCGAGAAGCTATCAAATAGACTATCTTTATTACGCTATCAATCACGGAAACCATGTAAACGGTTCTTCGGTCGGAACAGGGAAGACCGCTTCGTCCATTTTCTATGCAGAAATGCTTGATCTTTTCCCTTGTATGGTGGTATGTCCGGCTTCTGTGAAATCCGGTTGGTTGAGAGAGTGGAAAGAAACAAATCCCAATAGACGGGTATCTGTCATTTCCACTACTTCACCGGCAGAAGATTTTGATGCCGATGTTCTTGTGATCAATTACGACATTCTGGGGAGAAGAACAGAAAAGAACGGCAAGACCTCTATCGAAATAAGGCTGGACGGGATGAAGAAAAAGACATTCTCTCTTATCATAGCCGATGAAATCCATTTTCTGAAAAACAGGAAATCCATACGGAGTAAAACATTCAAAAAGTTGACGGGAAAATCCTCTGCCATCATAGGGTTAACCGGTACGCTTATCATGAACCGTCCGTCAGAACTGTTGAATATACTTGCACTTATAGGAAGATTGAAAGAGATTGCGCCGGATGACCCTTACCATCACTATTTCTTTGAAAGATATTGCAACATGAAAGAAACTTTTTTTGGAATGGATGTGACAGGTGCATCCAATATCAAGGAACTGAACGACCTTCTCATCAAATGTTGCTATTTCCATGTAAGTAAACGGGATGCTTTAAAAGAGCTTCCGCCTGTAACCGAAAACATGGTGGAATGCGAGATAACCAACAAGAAGGCTTACAAGTCTGCGGAAGAAGATTTATTGGAATTTATCTTTAAGCATTTCAAGGATGAAGAAAAGGTGGAAAAAGCTGCAAGAGCGGAGTTTTTGGTAAAGATGAATCTTCTAAAACAGCTTTCTTTGGAAGGAAAGGTGAAAGCAATTAAAAAATGGATAGAAGAATGGTTAGAAGCAAACGAAGATGACAAATTACTCGTATTCGGTTCTCATTCCACTATTTTGAAAGACATTCAGAAACTTTTCAAAAACAGCCTGCTTGTCATAGGTGAGACGACCGGAAAGAAAAGGGAAAAGGTATTGTCTGACTTTTCTTTCGATCCTTCCAAAAGACTTTTGTTTGCCAATATGGGATGTCTGGGTACAGGGGTGGATGGACTTCAAAAGGTTTGCTCAAACATGGCTATTTTGGAATTGCCACCTCGTCCAAGCGATCTTGTACAGGTAATAGGAAGATTGGAAAGGAGCGGACAGGAAAATCCGGTCACAATCCAATACTTGCTTTCATCTTCTACCATAGACAAGGATTTATGGGAAATGTTGAAAAACAAGAAATCGGTAACCGATATGTTGAATAAGGGTTTTGAGGACGATTCAAGTCTGATGATTTTAAAAAGTTATGGCGAAAAAGCAAAGAAAAGGAAAGGTTCTTGAAGTTTGGACAGACGGCAGTTGCTATGCAAAACATCCTAAAAGTCTGGGTGGGTCTGCCGTTTACATCAAATGGAAAGACAAGGAATATCACATAAGAAAAGGGTTTTCTCATACCACCATAGGCAGAAGGGAAACGGAAGCCGTTCTAATGGCTTTAAAGGCTATTAAAAAGGATTTAAGGGCAACCGTTACCTTCTATATAGACAACCAATACGTAGCTGATCAATTAAAATACAGATTCGTAGATTGGGTGAAAGAAGACTTGCGTGTAGAGAATCAGGACTTGTGGGACAAAATCTTCATGGAAGTCTTGAAACACGCAAAACTAAGAATAAAGGTCAAATGGATTCCGGGACATAAGAAAGATTACAATGATCCTATTGTTTGTGGAAATTTCATTGCCGACTATTTAGCGGATTACAAAAAATTCAGTAAATATGAAAAAGATCATCGTGTATAATAAGCTGATCCCTTTCAAGGGATATGTAGCAATGGCCGTTTTTCCTTTTATTTTTGCAAGGAAAGAATATAAACCATTGGCAGAAAGAATAATAAACCATGAATCAATTCATCTAAAACAGCAAATAGAGCTTCTTGTCCTACCTTTCTTTTTGTGGTATGGGATAGAATGGGTTGTAAGATTAATTCAATACAAGAGTTTTAAAGAGGCTTACAGAAACATTTCTTTTGAAAGGGAAGCGTACGATAACGAATGGGACGAAGAATATTTGGATGGCATAAGAGAGCCGTTTGAATTCCTACACTATCTAAGAAAAGAAGACTAACAGCAATAAAAGCAAACGAAAAGAATTATGGAATGGAGCAAGTATCAATTGGCTATTTTCGATGCTTACGAGAATACCAATAAAAACATAGTGGTAGAAGCAACTGCGGGGTCTGGCAAGTCAAAAACGCTTATTGAGCTATGCAATCGGACAAAAGAAGGTACAAGTTGTTTGTTTATGGCTTTTAACAAAAGTATTGCAGAAGAGCTAAAAACAAAACTACCTACTACAGTAGAGTGCAACACTTTTCATTCAATGGGACTTCGTACATTAATGAAAAATTTTCGATTCCGAATGCAGCTTGAAGAAAACAAATGCTTTTCTCTTTGTATGAAATTATTTGATTTTAGGAAGAAGGAATACAAAGAGAAAATGCGATATTATTTTGCCTTACAAGAATTGTGGGAAAAGATTAGGCTGTCGCTTTGTGAAATCAACGAAAGAAATGTCTCTGCGCTTTGTATTGAATATGATTTGGATTATGAAAATTCAATGATAAATGATCTGAATAAAATCAATGAAAGGTGGAGAAAGGATTGTGCCAAAATACAAGACAACAAATCTTTCAAAATGGACTTTCCAGATATGTTATGGATTCCATATAATTTTGTGGATGAAATGAACTTTCCTAAGTATCAAGTTGTTATGCTGGATGAATCCCAGGATTCGTTTACACTTCAAAAGGAAATTTTACAAAGATACATCAAACCAAGAGGTAGATTTATTGCCGTAGGAGATTCAAAACAGCTTATTTATAATTTCATGGGTTCCGATTTGGACGTATTCAATTCTATAAAAAGAATGTCCAATACCATTTGCCTTCCCCTTTCTGTTACTTACCGGTGCGCAAAGAAAATTGTTGAAAAAGCAAACGAAGTATTTCCTGGTACTGAATGTGTTCCCACAGCAATAGAAGGTGTCATAAGAAGTGGTGATATTTTTGAAGCCGAAAGCGGAGATTTTATTCTTTGCCGGAACAACTATCCATTAGTTGCTACTTTTATTATGCTATTAGAAAAAGGAAAGAAAGCATCCATCATGGGACAGGATTTTGGAGAAAGTCTTTGCCGGCTTTTAGATGGACAGGAACGCTTGGACGACCTATACCTCCTATTAGACGATAAAGTCTCTAAATTAAAAGGAAAAGGTCTGTCTGAAATCGCTATTACCAACAACGCTTCTTATGTGGCATTGAAAGAAAAAGTTTCTATCATTGAAATTCTATACAAGCGTTTCCCTGGTTCTTTTTTAGCTTTGAAACAAAAGATCAAAAACATTTTCTCTGACGATAAAACCGGCATCATTCTTTCTACCATACACAAAAGCAAAGGGTTGGAAGCAAAACGGGTTTTCTTTTTAAATCCTGAATTAATTCCTTCCAAGTTTGCAAAGACATCTAAAGCCTTGTATGCAGAGGATTGCTTGAAGTTCGTTGCTATTACAAGGGCAAAGGAAGAACTGGTTTATTGCCATATAAATACAGAAGAATCGCCTTTATAAGTAACAAACAAAAGAAAGAAAAACTGACAATTTTACGTATTTTAACTATAAAAGAGCGATTGTGTAACAGTATAATGTTACATTTACAACATCAAAAACTAAGAAGATGAAAAAGAATAAATTTTATATCATTGTTCCTCATGAAAATGGGAACATTTCGCTTTTCAATGCAAACAAAATAGAAGGACTGGAATCCTATTTACCTTCTATGGAAGCTGTAAAGACAAACATCGAGCTTCAAATGGCAAAATGGAGAAAGGATCATTCCTACAAACCGCAACCATTAATGTTAGGAGTTCCTTTGGATATATTTTTGAAAGCGAAAGCCATTACAAAAGGCAAATGGAATGAGATACCTTTGAACCAAGGCTGCAATGGCGTACCATCTGTTCTTCTTATCCCTAACAAAAAGGAAGATGGGGAAGAATGACGGAATCACAAAAGATGTCCTTGTTGCTTTAGACAGTGACGCAAGAGCCATGAGATGTGATGAGATATACGAAACCGGACATCTCACCCTTGCAATCACCTTAAAAAATCATTCAGAATTTGGAAGGGAGCTTGCAGAGTGTATCAAAGACGATTACAACCATGTAATGAATTTTACTTTGAATACCGGGGACAGTTTCAAAGCAACAGCAGGACTTCTTGTAATGGATATGTGGGGAAACTGGATGTCTTTGTTGTCGGCAGAAGGGATACCGCTTTTCTCCTATGATTTTTCCGCATGGAGAAAGAAAGCCAAAAAGTTTCTGTACATAGAAAAAGCATCTTTCCTTCCCGACCCGGAAATAACCTACAATTTTAAGATGGAATCACCGTCTAAGAATTTCGTTATCATTCCAAGAGGTAGCGAAGAATGCGATTTTACAAAAGGAATTATTTTACAATCATTAATCTAATGACAGTATGTATTTCGAATCAACTATAAATTACTGGACAGACAATCCAGACGGTTTTAAACCGCCAAGAATACCTGTTAAAAGAACTATTCTTGTCAGGGCTTACACCTATACGGAAGTAGAAGCGATCACTACTGATTGGGGAAGCAAAGAAACAAATGAAGATTTTAGGATTTCTCCTATCAAGGAAACAGACATTATTTCTGTAGTAGGAGAGGGAGAGAAATTTTTCAAAGTCGTTTCCTACTATCCAGAAGCGACCCCTAAAGGAAAAGTAAAAATGCAGAAAGCTGTTTTGATGGTTAAATCCGATTCCGATACGGAAGCCATAGAAAGAACAAAGCTGTATTTTGATTTTCTGCCAGATATTAATGATCTGGTTATTAAATCCGTCACTCTTACAGAAATAGAAACATATATAGAGATAGATTGATATTAGGAATGTCCTGCGGACAGATAGCGTTAAAAGAATTGAGAATTGAACCCGACATATACTATGCAAGCGAGATAGACAAGTTTGCAATAAAACAAACCCAGCTTAACTTTCCTGATACAATCCAATTAGGAGATGTAATCGTACATATTTTAAGTCACATGAAAATGAATGAAATAGAATAAAAACAGTTTATATTTTCCATAAATAGTTAAGATTCATTTTGGGAAATCCGGTCTGTGAAGATATGTTTTCCTACTTTTTCACAAGTACAATTTAAAAACAACAAGACATGAGCAGAAAAAAAGAAACAGAGCTTCAAAAGCTCATTAGACATATTAATTCCATAGACCGTCCATTTGAGTTTTACGATGTGTCGAGATGTAATTTATTCTTTAACGGTACACTTAGAAAAACTATTACCTATCTTTACAGAGCGGGATTTATAGAACGGATTGAAAGAGGACGTTATAAACGCCTTAAAACAATCCCGGAGAATATAACTACTGTGGAGTTAGAAAAAATGGCTTACAAACGATAAAAGATATGGAATTTTCGACAATTTGCATTGTATTACTGGGAATAATAACAGTTTTCCTATTGGGGACTGTATTTGTTCTTTGGTTGAGAGTTAAGAACTTGAGACACTACTGCATGGCAATAGATTCAAGAATTGATTCTGTAAGACTTAACTATCTCATAGGTTTTAGAAACCTCTTGATTCAGCAGGAAAAGTTTGAAGATGTAAAATACATAGACGAACTAATCAAAGACGAATATCTCGACATAAACCCAAAGGAAGTGACAGTAGAAGACATGCTTGATTTATTATAAACTTTTAAAAATCAATTGATTATGGAGATTAAAGTAAAAAGAATAACACCTATTGATTATCCCTATACAATAGGAAAGATGTACATTGATGAGACTTATTTTTGTGACACCTTGGAAGATCGTGTAAGAGACAAGGACAAGTCCGGTAAATTTGACAACGGGGAAACAAAAGTATATGGTGAATCCGCTATTCCTTACGGACGATACAAAGTTGTTGTAAATATGTCTTCCCGGTTTAAAAGAGAACTACCCTTATTGCTGGACGTCCCTCATTTTGAGGGTATTAGAATCCACAGAGGGAATACAGACAAGGATAGCTCCGGCTGTATTCTTGTGGGGGAAAACAAGGTGAAAGGGAAAGTTATCAATTCCACACCTTATGAACAAAAAATTGTTGCTATTCTAAAAGAAGCACAGGACAAAGGGGAAGATATTTGGATTACAATCGAATAACTAAATTTCCTGTATAATTATTCATAGTTAATCAAGTTGCAAACCCTATTAAAAGAAAGGAGGTGGATCATGAAGTAGTAAAATCTATTCTAAATTCCTCTATAAATAAATCTAAGTTTTAATAAAGGAGGACGCCGAAAATCCTTAACAGAGTAGGCGTATTAACAATCTCGTTGTTAGTAAATTACGTTAATCAAGAAAGGGCTTTTAACACAATCTGTAAAAATCGGTTCTTAGCCCTTTCATCTTTTAAAAACTAATAGTATGCCTTACGAAAAGAAGAATGTTGAAACTCCCAAAGAGAAACCTGCAATCATCCCGGTAAAGAATGTCATTCCTGTTTGGAATAGTGCAAAAGTAATCAATCTCCCTATCAATTCCAAACATATAGAATATCATGGGGAAATGTACTTAGGTTAAGAATAAGCCCGGAAAATAGTTTTTGTATTGGGTATGATCGACCGGTCATATTTTGCTTTCAATCTGAACAAGATTTCCCTTTGAAGGGCTGATTCTTGGTTTTTCAGTTTCAATACTGTTCCCCGGTAGTCCGATACAATCCATTTTCCGTCTTTCTTTTCCAAAAGAGACAAACGCGATCTTATATCCCCATTTACAAACACTTTTATAGATGGGGATATTTTTATTTTCGCGTCCTTTACATTTACCAGATACTTTTTCAGTTCCGGTAGCATTCTTTTCCTTCCGTCACTGCCCGCATCACCTTCCAGATACTTTATAAACTTTTCTATTCCTTTTATCTTCCGGTCTATACTTTCTTCTTTTTCTCCCGACAGGGCTATTTTCAAATTCCGTCTTGTAATAGGTTTTATGATCGTACTTCCCCACAGGAACCCGTTGGAAGGACAAAGCTCATTAAACCTTTCCACTCTTTTTATATAGAGGTTTATCTTTCTTTCCTTGTTCGTCATAGCTCCCTTTCCCTATTTAAGTCGTAAAGTTTTTAATCTGTCCTTTACAGAGGCTTTTCTTTCATCATCTATATAAGTAGCCTCCTGCACTTCATAAGGCGTCATTTCGTCTAAGAACTTCTTGTTTTGCTTTTCCAGTTCTTCCCAATTGGCTGCACGGATCAGATCGCCCGGAAGCATAATCTTTTCCCTACCCAGAATAGTTTTATTGAAACCATTGAAGTCCTTGTAGTAGCTTGTTGCAAGCTGATGTACCAATACAGTAGGGTCAAGACCTGATTTTGCAGCGACAAGACCTATTATAATAGAATTGATGGGAAGTGTACGGAACACACGAGAAACGTTTTCCTGCCCGTGCAAAGTAGCGACAATGTCTATTTTCCCGTCTACAGTCAGCTTTAGTTCATTGCCTTTTACTTCTTTCCGGGCTTGTTCGAGCATGTTTCTTATTTCCCGCTCGAATATCAATGCCTTTTCTTCCTTTTCTTCTGCAAGGTATTTTTGATACCGGTGCTGTAGGTCTATTATGATAGTGTTTATGATCTGTAGCCTACCGGCTTCCGTTGCCACCTTATATTGATTGGATGAAGCAAGAAATACGGCACGTTTGCTTTCGATTTCCGCTTTCTTTTTGGCGAAGATGGCTTGCAGTTCCTTTTGGGTAAGTTTTATCTTCTTTTCTTCCTTTAGGATTTTCTGGACATCATCAACGCCGTTCATCTCCCCAAACAGTTTCACGATATAGGACATGATCTCCGGCGTGACGGAAGAAAGCATTTCTTTTCGATAAATGTCGTTGAATACCTCTTTGCGCCTCTTTATTTCTTCTATGAGAGGTATAACATACATTTCTTTATGTCGTTGTGCTTTCTTTACGTCCGATTCTTTTCCACCGTGACGAAGGATAAAACCCTTCGCAGAATAACTTTTCAAATCGGCTGTAATCTCCTCCCCGTCTTTACCTTCAAAGACAAAGAAACGGTAAGACGATTCAGAAAGTGCCCTTTCTGCCGTTTCCAAAGCGACAAAAGCGTTTTTTAGCTCACTGGAAGCGGTCTGGATCACTTCTGGAGCTTGTTCTATTATTTCCACAAAGTCCTTTTGGGAAATAGCCGGTAAATCTTTATTAGTAAGTTGTTTCCCCTTCTGCATTGTTCAATTCTTCGATTTGAGATTTGGAAAGCTGTGCACTATTATATTCAAAACATTCTGATTTGTCCACATAAGGACATTCGATTTTGCATCTACAGTTATCGCAAACTATAGAAGGTTTGTCTACAGACTTTTGTAACTTCATTTTGACAAAAATTTAATGGTTGTTTTTATTATGTGACAAAACTACACTAAAGAAAGGACAAAAACAAAAGTCCTTACCTATACATCGCGTACCGGTAAGGACAAAATAATAACATAAACTAATCAAACTACTAAATACCAATTGAATAACTAAACTAATAATATAACAAACATAAAATTTTCTACACATAGCAAAGATATACAAATCTTTTTCTTTGGAAAGGCTAAACACTTTCAAAATATGCAACCTCTTTAAGCTGATACATTTTCAGTCTTTCTCCGTTTTCTATTTTGTAGCCGACATATACCAATTTATAAAGGAACTGATAAAAGTTGCCCGGCAAAAATTTCTTTTTGTTTTTCTTTAGGATATTCTTTACAAAATATCCTTTACAGAAAAAACCTTGTAACTTTTTTGAATCATTCAATAGAAATACATTCACAATATCTACAGATTTGTTCAAATAGAAGCACGGCACGCCGGCATTGTATTTCCATGTTACAAACTTAACATTGTCTTTTGTGTAATATTTCATTCTATTCTTTCCTTTTTCTTTCCTTATCTGCCTTTTAGAGACAAACAAGGAAAGGAATTTGTTTAACCGGATCATAGTTGAATTTTTGGTTTTTGCGGTTAGGAACGTTTTGTCTTTCTTATTAAATGCAATATCAAAAGAGCAAATACAATTATCCTCGCTTTCTTGTATCTGGTTTCCTTCTTTAACAAATTCTAATTTTTCTTTTGAGCCTGACAATTGCTTAAACCTTTCCAGATATTCAAATACTTTAATTATGTCAAAGCTACATTTAAAATTGTCTTTTTCAATAAAAACAATATTATTTGAAACTTTGCACAAGTATAGCACACTGTTTTTTTTAAAGTAGGATTAATATTTGAATAGTAAGGGCTTTTTTGTGTAGTATTTTATCGCTTGCTCTCTTTCTTTGTCTGTCAGTCTTTCCGCTTTCCCTTGCTTTGCTTCTAAGCTCTCACAGCTTTCAATGTAAGTGTAAATGTCTTTCAATGTATATACACCAGGTTTTTCGTTTTTAAAAAGTTCCTGGAAGTATGCTTTTGCGATTTCCAACAATTCTAAAAAAATTTCCATGAATAAAGTATTTGTACTACTATTAGTTGCTTTCATTTTTATTATCTCCTGTTAGTTTAAATTGCTATTGTTTAATTACTTATGTTATTGTAAATATTGATTCTTTTTAATTGATTAATAAATAGGTAGGGTTATTATTCCCTACCTTTATCCAGGTTCGTTACCTCTATTCCTTCCGGTAAAGTATTACTGCACACAAGTTCGTTGATTAAATCAGAAGGAACCTTTTCACAGCAATCTAACCAGTTAAAACAAAGCTCGTTTCTATGATCGTAAAGGGTAACGTTATCCCAACTTATGCCGAAAGAGACGACCGCCTTTTTTACTTCGTAAATTCTTTTTGCTTTTTCTACACTTTTGGCAAACTCTTTTTCAATCTCTGCAAGTTCTTCTAACCGTTTCTTTGATCTTGCAGTTTCTTCACGCGTTTGTTTCATTTCTTTTGTCGCGTAACCATGTTTAAACAAATAGGCCATGTCGTTACACTTTTCTGCGTCAAATTGCTTGTAAACTTTATCCTTATTTTCAATTTTCAAAGTTAAGCCCGTTTTTGCTTCCATTTCCCGGATAGCTTCTTTTGCTTGCTTTTCCCAAGCATCAGCAACGCCCAAGTGAAAAACAAGGTAGTGAAATAAATCTTTGTTGTCTGAAGCGTTACGTAATATTTCGATAGCTTCCAAATTAGAAATATTATACATTTCCGCTATTTGTTCATTTGTTTTGCCTTCATTGATATGAAAGCGAATGTCATCTATAAACATTGGTTGTCCCAAATGATTAAAACCATGTAACCGATTAAATTTTTCAAGTTCCGGTTTAAAATAGGCAATTACATCAGCAATCGCGCCACTTATATAAGTGTAAAACCTTCCATTTCTTTTTTTAACCTTAATTTCGCCGGTAAAACTAAAGGTTAAATGTCCGTTTTTGCAATCATCATTTAACCCAATATAGTAGGCAAAGGAATAACATTTACCGCCTTCAAAAAGATAATCATATACTTGTGTGTCCTCTTTAAAGAACTTAGAAAATAATCCAGAGAAACCAATACGATTTACAGTTACCTTGTTTTCGTTGTTATTTACTGTAGTTGTCATAGCTTTATTGCGTTTTGTCAAGGTTTGCGCACCTTGTTTAATTAGTTGCTTTATTAATAAATTAAAATTTGTACTTTGTACCCGTCTTTCCCGAAAAATTGATATATTTCGCTTGTTGCTTCTACATATTCGCTTTCGATTATGTCTGGACAGCCTTTCACTTTTCCGTCAAAAGAGTAGGTTTAAGCTCCTCAATAAATTCTGCACAATCACCCTGTAATAGGGTTACTCCACCATCTCCATTGCCCAAAGTTGCTACAACAATAGTATTGTTGTTTTTCAGTTCAGTGGCAATAAATTCAAAAATTTGTTCTTTTGTTCTCATGATCTTTATTTGTTTATGTTATTA
>ULSP01071047.1_pt1 | contig 72360 bp, 72 predicted proteins | sample 1956811 | NCBI WGS metagenome assembly ULSP01 (sample SAMEA4835711, study PRJEB28245) | human gut metagenome | biome: gut microbiome; material: fecal sample | place: Denmark | collected 2008
AAATTTGCTCCACAGGAGGCAGAAGTAAAAAACTGCTTAGTAGCTGCCGAAAAAGTGCGGGAACAGTTATTAGAACTTGTACAAGAAGACGCTAATGTCTTCAATAGCTTTATGGCTTGCTATAAACTGCCTAAAGGTACAGAAGCAGAGAAGACAGTGCGTACTGAAGCAATACGCCAAGCTGCTAAGCAGGCAGCGGAAATTCCTTTGGCTATTGCCAAAGCAGCTTATGAAGTGCTGCAAATAGCTGCAAAATTGGTGGAGATAGGCAATCCGGGCGTTATTACTGATGGAGCATGCAGCGCTTTATTAGCACGGGCAGCGCTGCGTTGTGCAGAATATAATGTGCGCATTAATTTGAATTTAACTAAGGATGAAGTCTATAATCAACAGGTTACTGCAGAATTGCAATTTTTATTGCAAGAAGCGCAGAAGCTGGAGCAGCAGGCCTTAACAGTTACAGATAAGGCATTGATTTAATTTTGCTTGACGATAAAGACTTTTTACCGTATAATTTAAATATTACGGAAAGGTGGCCGAGCGGTTGAAGGCTCTAGTCTTGAAAACTAGCGAGGGTGCAAGCCCTCCGTGGGTTCGAATCCCACCCTTTCCGCCATAAAAAGTATGTGCAAATACTTGCCAAACAGCAGACTTTGTGTTATACTAATATAGTAGTCTAATGGAGTGGTACTCAAGCTGGCTGAAGAGGACGGTTTGCTAAATCGTTAGACGGTTTACCCCGTGCGTGGGTTCGAATCCCACCCACTCCGCCAACTATGGCAATCGGCTCTCAGAGAAATCTGAGAGCTTTTTTGTTATTTGGTGCAATGATGGTGCAATTAGGGGTGTTCCGCTTGTTCCGAGGGAAGTGTAGAATAAAAATAACTCTAGAAAGTAGAATGTTAAGCTTACTTTCTAGAGTTATTTTTTTAGGAGATTACTGGGGTAAATTGTAGCGTTTTAACAAAAATGCTCCTTCTGAAAATATGGACTCTGCGGCATGAAACTTTGAACTTATAGCTGGAAAGGTAAGTGCAAAGTTATTGCTCATATACAGTGCAAATTTATTTTGATATTCTGGGCGGTTATTTGAAGACCGTTTAATGTTAGGAATAATATCAAAAAAATGGTCTTTATCGAAATGATAGTGATCGTCATTAGCTTCCATAAAGTCGCAAAAAACAGAAGGCAAGATATGTTCGTGGTTAGATTCAAATAAGAAAATGTTATTGATGTGTGCTATTTCGTGTAGAAGATCAGTTTGAATTGTTTTGACAAGCTCCTCCCTTTTATTTTCTCCTAGCTCAATATAAGTTTTTAAATAGTATTCTAATGAAAAAGAATACCTTAATAAAAGGATAAGGATATTATTGGCATCGTCTATTGCTTTAAATATACTTACTTCGCTTAGCGAACCATTCTTTACATCAATTTCTTCAATTATTTTAGATAACTTTTCTCGAAATGCTTTTTCTTCTTCTGGAATGATTTTAAATAAACACTCTATGTTTCGATTAGAAACCTCATAATAATCTCTTGTAGGCTTAAAAAATTTAAAAAATTCATTTGAAAAATAAATTAAGAAATTGTACTGTAATCGTGGATAAGGTAGAAGTGAAAGCAAAGAAATAAAGCCATAAAATCTATCCAAAAGATAATTTGTAATTTCGTTGTGTGCTTTACTTTCTTTGTCTTTAAGAATAGGAGTTATGATAGACGTTAAATATAAATAATTTGCATTTGTCATAATCTCAAAAGTATATTGTGATATTAATTTGTTAATTTTTTGTTTGTCTGTATCACTATTCGTAGGTATTAGAGAGGTTTTGCAACCGTCAATTAGCAAGTTTAATTGCTCTAATTGATATTGATAAGAAGGTATTCTGTTTACGTGATGATATTCTGAATCAACATTCTGTTCATTGAGATATTTTGGTTGAAAGAGCAAGCTTTTTTTATTATGAGTAAGAAAAATATCTAGCATTAAATTATCAGTAATACTATTAAAAACATTTTCTTTAATCCAGTTAGGAGTAATTTTTTCCCCATTGAATGTAGAACCAGCAGCTTCATTCAAATAAGGGAATATTGAGCAAGCATAGATATTTCTTTTTAATTGCTCTAAGGCTTGCTTAGGAGTTCTTGAATCTAGCTCATTATTCTTTTGGATGATGTTCAAGTAGTCGGATATAATATCGTGGCTACTTTTTTTGTTATCTTGTACAAGATTGAAATATGCTGACATCGTATGAACTAGTAGAATCTCATTATCAGAATCATTTAGCAAACGCTTGATTTGATTGGGTATTAAATTTAAATCGTCTTTTAGGTTAAATGCTAGTAATCTACATATATAGTTAAAGTTATTCTTTGGAAGAATATTTTTGTTTACGTCTGATATAAACTTGGAGCATTGCTTTCGTCTCCTATTAATTTCTGATAAATCTAATATAAAAAAATCAAAATTATTGTAAGTGCCTTCGGTTAAAACGTCTTCTTGTAACTGTGCTACGTGATATAGCTTTAATAAATCAAAGGGATTGTTCATTGTAAAACCTCCAAAAAGTAAAGTGGCAATTTCATATGCTTACTTTGAAGCGTGATTTTAGTAGAATAAAAGCCGTGAAGTAATGGACGCATTGCTGAAAACTATCATATTTGACCGGTCGGATATAAAGAATTTAACGGAGGATAATCCAATGTCACAATCTTCATTATGTGCTAACAAACGTCAGGAAGAACTCCTGCAGCTAAAAGCTTCCATCATTAACCAGAAAAAACTGTACTGTGATGGAAATGACTTTTACATTCTCCAACCAGAAATAAGGTTAATAGAGAAGCTGCCAAAAGGAAATGAGTTGGTTCGCTTTTTCAAGGATAATATACTAAAGCAGTTAGGCTGCGAAAATTTATCTGTGGCAAACATAAAAACTCTGCTTAACGAACTGGCAGTTGATTCAGAAATTCATATTGAAAATACTGCGTTTGAAAACAATATGGAATACGTTAATTTCCGTAATGGAGTTCTGGATATAAACACCGGAAAATTTACGGCAGAAGCAGATGGCTATTTCGATTATGTGCTAGATTGCGAGTATAATACTGGTAAATCCAAGAATAGTTTTCCTACATCTCTTTTGACGCTGTTAAAAGAACCTATGGACTTAGAAAATATAAGACCGTTATCCGAGCAAGATAAGAGTAAAGTAATACTTGTATTAGAGGCAATCGGTTATATATTAGCTGATAGCCAGCAGGAGCGGAAAGCAATCTTTTTTATAGGACCGACAGCTTCAGGTAAATCAACACTTGCTAAATTCATTGCTTCTATTATAACACCTAAATCCATGGTAAAAAAGTATACGTTAACACAGATGGCTGAAGGTTTTTCTTCAATGTCGGCAGTTCAAGCCAAGCTTAATTATGCTGATGAACTTGATGTTAGCTCGAAAAAGAGCCTGCAGTTGTTTAAACTGATGGTTAGCGGCGGAGAATTAACATTACCGCAAAAATATGCCGAGGATAGAGATGTGCCTATTAGAGCAAAACTACTCTTCTGTTGTAATGAGCTGCCTGATTTGCATAATCTGCAAGCTGAGGCCATTATGGATAGGATGCTTTTGATAGGATTTAAAAATTCTGTTAAGAAGCGTGACTCTAAGCTAGCTGATTACTTGTATGAGCAAAGAGACTGGATTGTATCAATGGCTTTTGATGCTTATATGGAAACTAAGAACAAGCGTAATTTTACAGATAGTAAGTTTGCTCAAGATCTGTTCAAGATTTATTCAGTTGAACAAAATAGCAATAAGAATTTTGTGAATGACTGTTTGAAGCTTGCAACAGATGGGAAAATAGCAAGTAGCAGGTTGTTTGATGAATATCTTGTTTATTGTCAAGCTAATGGAATTTCTAAACCGTTAAGCAGGCATTCTTTGTATCAAGAAATTTTGACAAAATTTACTGGATGTGCGGAGCAAAAGAAAATTCGAGATCCTAATACGGGTAGATCTGTACAGGGATTTACCGGAATAGCGTTTAAAGATGATGAAGGAGAGAGTATCCATGGACAATAAGCGGAATAGAGCAGTTCAATGTAGATTGAATGACGAAGAATTTATAAAATTGGAGAACTTAGCAAAGATAAGTGGTATAAAGAAATCTGAAGTGCTTAGAAAAGCTGTTGATAATTATTTAGATACATATAACAGAGAAGGCGCGAAATATAAGCCGTTAATTCTAAATAATATCAAAACAATGCAATTATTATTGGAATCAGACAGATTCCATAAAGAAGAACTTAAGAGAGAGGTGGCGAGGTTATTATGGGCAATAAATCAATAATGCGTCTTATAAATGTAGGTGCTGAAGGTAAGGCGGATAATAATGCAAAAGCTAAAAAACATGCAAAATATGTTCTTCGTAAAGATGCTACGACAAAGTCATTGACGTATTTTGAGATGGTTCCTTCTGAGAATCCCATTGATTATTTCGGCTTTTTTGCTAGACGTACAGGCAAAGATGCTGGTAGACCGCTGAAACACTTAGTTGTCTCATATAAAGCTAAAAAGGAACTACAGTGGGTGAATTATCTTGAAGTTACTAAGGAAATAGCGGGATTTTTTGGTAAAGAATATCAGATTATAGCCGCGGTGCATGATAATATTCCTAATAGACCTCATGCACATATTTTGGTAGATTGTTTTAATGTGAGTACAGAAAAGAAGATGTCTGAAAGCCCTCGTGAATTTTGGAGATTAGTCGAATATGTTAATTCTGTATTAGACAAGAATGATATATATCCATTATTACAAGGCTGTCGTCAACAGAAAAAAGATGCAGAGGTAGGAGTTTGCGAAACTGCAGAACTTTGTAGTGACATATCTATGCCAGCATCTGTATATTGTGAAGAATATCTTTATAATGTACCAATAGCTACATATCAACAGGATAAAAATTTTAATGTATTCCCTGTAAGCATTGCTAATAGTGGTGTTTTTGTTGGAAATGGGGTTAAAGAGTGTTTTGAGGGTGGCGCCAGAGATGATTTTAGTGCGTATTTCCCAAATGCTTCTAAAGAACAAAGTTTAGAAGATATTTTGCTTATAGCTCGTTTTTTAGGATTGGAGGATAAAAATGTATAAGAATAAAATGTTGATTTATGGTATTGTGTTAGTAGAAGATGGTAAAATCAGAGAGTATTCTGGTCATAGTTACGATCTTCAAACAAAAGAAAGGCTATTTAATGATGGCATGTTAGGGAAATATGAGAATTTTAATTTGCTAAGAAGGTTGATTATTGGTCCTGAAAAATGTATCGAACTGAATCCGGAGAAGGTAGAAAAGCCAGGACAGCTGTTTGATTTCAGTGTCAGATGTAATGTTTGTGGACGTGCTTTAACTGATAAAGAAAGCGTGTTTTGTCAAGAAAATGGTCTTATGCCAACATGCTACCAATGTCAACATTCTCGAAATTGATTATATATTATAACTTTGAGCATATTAATTGATGCTTGATAAAAAGATTGGAGGTATAGAGATGTCCAAAAGAGTTGCTGGAGAAGGCACAATTTATTTCGATAAAAGTATGCAAAGATTTGTAGGGCAGTTCCCTTACAAGGATTTGGAAACTGGAAAAACGAAAAGAAAAAAAATCACTGGCCTTACCAAAAAGGAAGTTTTGGAAAAGGGTCAAAATTTCAAATTAGATTTAGATCACGGATGTGTACTACCCAAGAATGAAGATGATGATATTACACTAGGGGAGTATATGAATAAGTGGTTAGAGGATACTGTCAGAAGTACAGTGAGGATTAAAACCTACGAACGTTATGAATGTGCTTATCGTTGCCATATAAAGCCTTATCTTGCTTCTACTAAATTAAGAGCTTTTACTCGTGTTGGCCTACAAGAGTACTTTGTAAAGTTGAGTAAATATGGAAAAGTAGATGGTTCAAAGTTAGCTCCACGCACGGTTAACGCTATTAGACGATTACTTAAAATGGTGTTTAAATATGCAGTGGGAGATGGATTATTAATGAAAAATCCAGTTGAATTAACTAAGCCCATACGTATAGAGCCTACGCCTATCAATGTTTTCAAAGTAGCTGAATATCAAAAACTTTTAGAGGTTGCAAAAGCAGAAAGCTGTAGAGATTATTTGGTGGTTAGAATTGCTTTTGCTACAGGAATGCGTATAGGTGAGATTTTTGGCTTAGAATATTCAGCAATAGATTTTGAAAAAAATCTTATTTCTGTAAAGCAGACAGTTGTTACTAGTAGGCACGGAAAGCGAGTTCAGCGTACAGCTAAAAATAGCACTAGCCTGAGGACTATTTTAGTAGAGCGAAAATTGGTTGAAGAGTTGCGTAAGGCATATCATTTACACAATTTAAAAAAGAAGGCAGTGCATGGATGGTTAGAGAAGAACCATGATTTTATTATCGAGAATGCTGATGGCAGTTTCTGTGATCCAGCTTATTTTAGTGATAAAATTTTTAAAAAGAAGTTACTTAGGAAAGCAGGGTTATCTTCAAAGTTTCGTTTTCATGATTGCAGACATACGCATGCAACATGGCTACTCGAAAAAAATGTAGATATAAAAACCATTTCTGAACGCTTAGGGCATAAGAGCATTAGAATAACATTAGATACGTATGCTCATGTTGTCCCAAAACTTCAGCAGGAAGCCGTAGATGCTTTAGATGATATTTTGCATTCTGCAGCGTAGTGCAAATGGGTATCCTGGGCAATTGTATTACATTATCTTGTTTTCATTTCAATCCACGAAAAAGTACACTTTTTTACAATGATGAAAATCCTTAGGAAAAGTGTCCTTAAACATCTATATTTTAATAATGGAGATGCTCGAATTTGCTAGTAACTTTTTCGAGCATCTTTATTTTATGAAGGGAGAAATTTATGGAAAAAGTAACTACTAAAATTTTTGGCTATGTTCGCGTCAGTAGTAAAGAGCAAAATCTTGCTCGTCAGATAGATAGTTTAAAACAATATGTGCCTGATGAACGAGATATATACGCAGATAAGCTTTCAGGTAAAGATTTTAATCGTCCTGCGTATAATACACTTAAAAATATGGTCAGAAGTGGTGACACTATATATATTCACGAGATGGAGCGCTTAGGCAGAAATAAAAATGAGATCAAGGAGAATCTGGAATACTATCGTGAAAAGGGCGTAATGATAAGAATTTTGAATTTACCTACTACACTTATTGATTACAGTCAATATGATAACAAGCTGCAGAAAATGCTCATGGAGATGGTAAACAATATTTTGATAGAAGTGCTTGCCACCATGGCTGAGACCGAACGTGACAATATCAGAAAAAGACAGCGTGAAGGGATAGATGCTGCACATAAAAGAGGGGTGAAATTTGGCAGACCTAATAAAAAATTACCAGATTCTTGGATAACTGATTATGAGGACTGGAAGGAGGGAAAGGTTACAGCTGTTTCTCTGATGAGAAAATATGGTATGAGTAGTTCTACATTTTATAAAAAAGTAAAATCGTATGAAAAGTCTTTGTGAATTAATAAAATAATCCCCTTGGCAGCTCATGCCAAGGGGCGTAGCAGCAAATCTATTATTTCAGATACGGAAGCAGCTTTTCTATTAGGCGATATACCTCTGTTCCCGGCGTGGATTGCAAAGCCTTTTTGCTTTATTAATATTGGCAAGATTCTTGGCATTGCTAATAGCCTGCTCCATATAAGGTTCCCAAAGCTGGTACATATTAGATCTGTTTTTCTTATATTCACTTGTGGTTAATTTAGGCAGGCATGAACTGAGCTTTGCCCAATATTCCTGACGATGTAAATTTGAGTGAATAAACGAGAAATGCAATTGTAACATTAAAAACGCCAAAAACCAATTTTATAAGCCTGAATCAGAAAATATTTTACTGAAAATAGCATATAAAATCGAAAATTGGCGTTATTAGCTGGAGAGTTATCTACTTATTTATTCCTTGCTTAAAATTAAACTGAAGTTATATCTTTGCAGCAGTTCGTTTATTGAGTTCTTTAGGTAAACTGTATCCTTCCAGCCTAGATGCAACTTGTATCCGTCAAGATAGCTTACAGAGTTTAAAATAAAATGTGTATGGAGATTATCAGTATTACCATGTACAGCGTAGGCAATCTGGCAGTGTGTATAATTGTAAAGCAGCCATGCAGCTTCTTGACATAAGCAAATGAAATCTGTTTGCCGTTCTGATTCTTCTTCGTTGAGTGATAACGTGATTTGCTTGTATTGGACGCCGGCAGTTTTGCAATTTAGAAGTTTGATTATCATCATATCGTATAATGGATTTGTATTAATAGCATAAAGCGCATCTGTAAATAATATTTGATTATCGTGGACAGTGGCATCACTGATATAATCAAGCATACCTTTAAGCGTGTATTGTTCATGAGGTTCAATTTTAAAGATTGCCATTTCTGATTCCTCCTAAAGCTTGCAACAATAAGTTTTGAATATTATTGAATGTATTATTCGCTTGCTGCAGTTGCTCGATTGCTAAACCATTATTGCCTTGGCGGATACACATATTTGTGATATTAAGCTGTTGGCTTACTACTGCGAGTTCTTTGGCAATGAGAGCACCGTTTTGAATTATAGGTAAATGATTATTACTGATTAATGATTCAAACAAAGTTCCTTGGGGAAGTCCGGTTTCATTTTGCAGCTTTGTAAAGCTTTCTTTTGTTTCTTGTGATACTCGAAAGCTTAATCGTTCAGTTTTCTTCTCTTGAGATTTACGCTGTTTGTTGTCATATTTGTTGTGAACTTGTTTTTCAATAGCAGATTTTGGCATTTGAAGCACCTCCGATTAGTTTTGCTGTACAGATGCGTAACTAGTTAAAGAACTATCCTGTTAATTATAGTTTCGGATTATGGTATAGAAGACAACACTCATATCTTGATACTTCTTGTTTCTTACTTCACTATAGCTTACATATGGATATATCCTATATAACTACCTATGTCACCGCATCTTTGAGCTGGATTACTATATATGTTATTAAGGAATATAAAATAAAATCATATAAACTTAAACTAGTTTGTTTGCTATCAATTTAACTAACATATATGTAATTAATTTTTGGAGGTGGCTATAATGAATAAAATAGCTTTACGCGTTACTGATGCTGCATATGCTTTGAGCTGCAGCTCTGGTGTAATTTATAAACTGATTAGGACTGGTAAAGTTGAGTATTATAAAAGAGGAAGAGATTATTTTATTACGTACACAAGCTTAGTAGCTTATGCTGAGCGTATGGCATCTCACAAGAAATTATAACTGTTTATTGCTTAACATATTGTATTAGTGTAGTTTTAAAAACTATGCGCTGTATAGTTATATAGGAATGCTAACATATGATGTAAACAAGTCACTTGTTAGAAAATAATCTGCGAAAGGAGTGGGTAATAATGTTTGAGGAATATGGTGATATGTTAAGCATAGATGATGTTATGGAGATGTTGGGCATAGGGCGTAACAGCGTATATGAGCTTTTAAACAGCGGAGAGCTGAAAGGCTTTCGCATCAAAGGTAAATGGAAGATAACCAAACGAGCTGTGGTTGAATATATTACAGTAAAGTCAGGGTTCAGCAAGTAGTTTTGTCATAGTCTTTCTTTTCAATGATATATTATTATGGTGTATGAGCCTGTGAATATATCACAGTGCCCTTGCAAAGGAACATAGGAACATAAGATTGACCGCTGGTAGCAATACTAGCGGTTATTTTTATGCACCGAAAATCCTAGGAGCACGCTTGAACTGGCGTGAGCCTATTTATCATATACACCAAATCTATATCAAAAAATTAGGAGGAACACAAAATGAAACAAGGAATCAAAACTATTCAAAATCTTTATGAGGAGCTGGAACGTCAGCGTGAAGCGCGTCAAGACCTGATTGCAGATACACGCAGCCTTAAAGTAAACAGTACTAATGGTGTGACTATGATGAGTGTTGCTACTGGTGACGACGTACTTTCTTATCGCTTGGGAGAGATTGCGCACCGCCAGCTTGCAGAACGCCTTGGCATTCCCTATAAGTATTATGAGCGTATGCGTTCAGAATATCCTGTGCTGCTCGATGAAAATGTTAATGGCTGGCTGACGAAGAATCCTGAAAAGCGTATGCTGCGTACTTTGGATGGCAGGCTCAGAGCGTTTTTAAGTGACCGCTATCGCAGACTGGATAATCTGGAGCTTGTAGACCATGTATTGCCTGTAATTTCACAGATGAAAGGTTGCGAAGTTGTTAGCGCAGATATTACGGAAACTCACTTATATCTGAAGGTTATTAATAAAACCATGAAAAGCGAAATCGTACCTGGCGATATTGTGCAGGCAGGTTTTGTGGTTTCTAACAGTGAGATTGGCTTAGGAGCATTGAAGGTTGAGCCTTTGGTATATCGCCTGATTTGTAAAAATGGCATGATAAGCAAAGACTATGCGCACAAGAAGTATCATACCGGTAGACAGGTCGAAGATACGGATAATGCGTATGAACTGTATTCTGATGAAACATTGGCTGCTGACGACAAGGCATATTTTATGAAAGTGCAGGATATTGTCAGTGCGGCGGTAGATGAAGCTAAGTTCAATCTTACTGTAGATAAGATGCGCAGTGCGATGCGAATTGTAACGGGCGAAAATCCTGTGCAGACAGTAGAAGTATTGGGTGACAGGTATGTCTTAAATAAGCTTGAACGTGCGTCTATCCTGCGCCATTTTATTATGGGTAACGATTTTTCACATTTCGGCTTGGTAAACGCTGTTACCCGCAGCTCGCAAGATGTAGCTGATTATAACCGTGCTACTGAGCTGGAACGTATAGGCGGAACACTGCTTGATGAGGGTGTGGACAGAGCAGCGAAAAAGGGCTTATTGCTTTTACCTGCTGCTGCATAAAAATAGAAAGGCAGACAGCTCGCTTAGGGCTGTCTGCAAAATTTTAAGGAGGATTCGATTATGGCTAATGAGTGCAATAATATGGTGTGGTTTTATAGCCGGGATAAAAGGCTGCTCCAGAGCTTCTTTAACAAATTTCGCGCGTGTCACGATGATTTGTATGCTTCATATATCTATCAGCTGTTTTTAGCACATGGATATAAAGAAGCAGAGCTGCAGGAGCTTGATAGAGGCGACATGATTGTAGATTGTGATGGGATTATCAGCAAACAGGACAGCTTTTACTTTTTTCAGGCAGAAACGGAAACTGCATGGACTCCGAATGTAGAAAGCCTGCAGAAGCTTCTGTGTGAAAGATATGCAGATAAAATCAAGCTGATCTATTTTGCCGATGCATCCGAAGATGGAATTTACATTACTAATGATTACAATGGCGTTTTTGTAAATGAGCAGTACAAGCTGGATTATGCTGAAGATGGTGAATCGACAGTGGAATACTTTAAAACCTATGATGACTTAATGGAGTATATCAGGTGCTTTCTTAGTAAAACAGTAAGCAATTTAGATGATTTCCCGACAATGGAAAGAAAAATTATGAGGAACTTAAAAGCAGATGCGTATTGCTATATTACTCATGTGAAATATGATTACGAACTGAAAGAAAGGAGTGCTGCGTGATGCCTGCTACCAAATTTATCTGTCCTGACGGGAGTAGTGTGACTGTCTTAAAGTGCCTTAATAAGTGCCCTCGTATTGAAAGATGTATGTTTTTGCCTACGTTGAGAGCCGTTGCAGCAGCTTTGGATAGAAAGCTGCCAAAGGCTACGGTAACGGAATTGCTTTGTGGCACGAGAGAAACTTATCTCAAGCAAACTACGGAGTATGCAGTTAATCCACAGCAGCAGCTCTACGCCCTTCATGGCACCGCTGTACATACTATCAATGAAGCGCATACGGAAGGCAACATGCTTAGTGAAGAACGTCTTGCTGATGATATAACTTCGGGGCAGTTTGATTTATATGGACAGATTGCCGATTACAATGATGCGACTTTAGGTGATTTTAAGGTTACGTCTTCTTATAAACTTATGCGTGCATTAGGTTATTACAAGGTAGATGTGCTGACAGGGGAAGTGTATAAGACAGGGGCGAGAAAAGGTCAGCCGAAAACACGTAAAGAATGGCGTATGGATGGTGTGAAGCATCTGTTGGATTGGGCAATTCAGCTTAACTATTATCGTATGCTGCTGGAAGCAAGAGGTTTTAAAGTAGATAGTATGAAGATACAAGCACTTTGCAGGGACTATAACCTGCGTATTGCTTCGGAACGCAATATTAGTAAGCCTGCCTATATCATTCCTATCAATAAAATTTCTGACTGCTGGGTGAAGCTTTACGTAAGCGAAAAGGCAAAGCGCTTACAAGCTGCGTTAGATAATAATGCTTTACCACCAGTATGTACAGCAAAGGAGCGTTGGCATGACAGGAAATGTCTTGGCTATTGTGCTGTTGCAGAAAACTGTCCTTATGGCAGAATGGTAAAGCAAAGCGTAAAGAAAGCAGCTTAAACGCAGGATGCACACAACGCATCCTGCTATTTTTGTGTCTGAAATTAAGGAGGACGATATTTATGAACTTATTTGCTAAAGCTAAAATCTATCAAACCAAGGCTATTGCCAATGCTGCGTTGGATGAGCAGTTTAAGACCCAGGTTATCATTGCGTTAGGGAGATTCTTTAATAAGGACTGGGGCGACTTGTGCGAAGAGGATATTCAGCTCAATGAGGAAGCAATGAAATATAATGACTTAGTTCATGGAGCTTACGATACAGCTAAGGGAAGAATATGGGTTATTGCAGAAAGCCAGAGCGGTGCAGAATACGATACCATCACGGTTTTGTTTCCGGAAGATTATTAAGGGGACTGATTTACCATGGAGAATGTGAAAATTGCTAAAAAACTTGTAGCTGTTATGAATGAGTGTAGCCATGTTACTAAGAATGGTGTAAACACTTTCCACAACTATAAATATGCCACTGCTGAGGATGTGTTGCATAAAGTCAATGAAGCACTGACCAAGAATAAGCTAGCTACTGTGGTGCAGCCCAACATAGCTTCCTTTGGTGATGTGACCAACCTTAAAGGTAACACTGAACATCTTGCTACTGTGATTGTCAAGGTCAGCATTATCGACAGCGAGAGCGGAGAAAGCGTTGACCTCTATGGCATTGGTTCCGGGCAGGACGCTGGCGACAAGGCTGTGATGAAGGCTCAGACGGCTGCTATCAAGTATGCCTATATGATGCCTGTGCATTGCAACTGGTGATGACCCAGAGGCTGACACCAACACTGATGAGAATAATGTTGGGGATAAGCCTGTGGCCAAAGCTACTGCCACTAGAAAATCAGCTGCAAAACAAACAACTCCTAAAGATACTTCTGCCGTATGCTGTGGCTGTGGTGCAACTATAAGCGAGAAGGTGTTGAATTATTCCGTCAGCAAGTTTGGACAGCCGTTATGTATGGACTGCCAGAAGCAGGCGAGCTATGCGGCGTAGATAACAATAGGTATATGAATTAAAAAAATAGCATCCGTTAGATTTGTTTCTAGCGAATGCTATTTCCTTTTATGGTCATATTACTAAAGCTTGCTTATCCTTACGTATTTTCCTTTTTTCCCCATTTTAGAGGCGCAGGCATTAGAGCAGTATACTGCATCAGCACGGCGGTCTGTGGAAGAAAAGTATTTCCCGCATTGCGGATTGAGGCATTTTTTATATGTATCGGCATTGATAATACTGAAATACAGGTCTAAGTAAATAGCATTCATTAAGTAGGTGGTGTGCCATTCGGGGACAGGCACACCACCTATAACGCTGATTTTTGATGTGGACATACTAATACCATCGTTGACAATATGATAAATTACGCTTTGGGCAAATTCTCGGTCAACGCTTTGAAAAGCAGGAGCTTCTGATTCTGTAATAATATTTAACTGCTCCTGCGTGATTATTCCCTTGTCGTAGTCGTGGATGTTTCTGATAGTTTTTTTATCGAGGGCGGCTAGAAAGCTCTGTAGCTTGGCACAATAGGAAGAATCTATTTTTTCTATCTGCTCAAAAAGCTTAGCCTGGGATACGGAATGTGGAGGAGCTATTTTCTTGGCAAAGACGAGTGTAGGAGAAGCTGTCTGCGGAATCAGATAGTCCGTACCACGTGCGGCAAAAAACAGCAAATATGCCAAGGAATGAATAATACTGTTCGGACAGCCCTCGTACCTAAGAAGCCAGTTTTGAATATTTAAAATGCTTCTGACCAGCTTTACGCAGCGGTTAAATAGTATCAGCGGCATAATATCCTCATCTGCAATTTCTGTGATCCAGAAGTGATATTGGGCATCGTCAAGGGCTTCCCGGCTATGGATGGCGTAGTCTGCTTTGGTAAGCATTTCATTTAGATACAAAGAATCAAAATGCAAGCTGAAGCTATCCTCTTGCGAGTTGATGGCTTTGCGTAAAGCCAGGCATTTTTGGGCAGAGTAGGGAAGCCCATATACTTTGCAGAAGTCTAGGATTTCTTCTGTATTTTCAAGGTCGATATTGGCAAAGGCTGTAGCAAGGCTTTTATTTGGTATAGCTTTCGATGATAAGCGGCAATCTGCCATAGGCTTATTGGAACAGATAAATTTATTACCGTTGTTGCCGAACGAAGTAAGGTGGTAGCTTCCGGTATAATTAGTCAGAAAAAATTCTGGGATTTTCATAGCAGCGTAACCCTTTCTGTAAAGCTAAAGTTCATAAATAAGAAACGATAAAATATGTTAAAGTTTCCGAGGATATTCTACAATGATAAAAAAGAGCAGTCAAGCTGATAAAGTTACCAAACAGAGTATCTTTACTGCAAGTGTTCAAGAGAAGTCAAATAAGAAGCACAAATATCAAATAAGAGGAACAGCATAAGGGCGATAAATATTGCATAATAATAGTATAAATAGAATAGGGGAGGAATAGGCGTATGTTTGCCATGGAATATAAGAAGATAGGGGCAAAAATATTATATTATCGCCGCTTAAAGGGCTGGACGCAAGGAGAGCTAGGGATTATGTCGGGCGTATCACGTGCCAGAATTTCGGACATTGAATGCGGCAAAGGGCCTTATAATATAGAATCCTTGATGCTGATAGCCAAAGCACTTGATGTAGATATAACTGTGCTGATGGATAATAAGAACTGATCTAAAGATTAAAAAACGGAGGGATTAAGATTATGGAAAGCATTGTAGTTGAGTATATGTGTACTTACTGCGGCACAAGGCAGGCACGTTTTCAAAGCAACGGCAGACCAATGCCGGGAAAGTGTCCACGCAGACAAAATGGTATGCCGCATAGGTGGGTTATTAACAGAAAAGAAAAGAAGCGCTGTGGCCTATGTAGGTGATAAAGGTGCTGTATCTAATAGGCTTATTGGTTTTTGTAGGTATAATTGTTGGTGTAGCGTCATTTGCCAACTCTAAGCTGGCTGCTGTGATTGTAGGCGGTATTGTTTTTGGGCTAGCAGTCATGATTTTGGATCTTGATTTAGGGATTAACATTATTAGGCTGTGTGGTTTTGGCTTTGTGGCTTTATTAGCCTGTGCAGTGTGTAAAGCTTTGTGGAAATAAAAGATGATGTGAGATAAGTGTCTAAAAAATAGTGGGAGGTAATGTTGGTGAGTAAAGAAAACTTGTATTCGGGAACAAGAATATTGGACAATAATATTGATGATATTATTTCTAATCTAGAAAAGAACTTAAAAATTATTGAAAATGAATCTAAAAAGATATTTATTGTTAATGCTGGACGCATGAATCATGGTAAAAGCAGTTTATTTAATTCTCTTTTAGATAAACAGTATTTTGCTACAGGAGATGTGAGAACTACTGTTGCAAGAAGTGATGCTGAGTTTAGGCCCAATGTATTTTTAGTTGATACGCCAGGGTTAGATGCGGTAGATTGTGATGATAAAGTTGCTTTCGATGCTTATAAAAAAGCTAATATGGTGGTTTTCGTACATACGCCAAATGTTGGGGAATTACATAAGAATGAAATTAACAGGTTAAATGAAATTAAAAGATTTTTCCCAAATAATAGCTATTTTTGGAGGCATTTTTGCTTAGTTTTAACTTTCGCAGAAGCTGTGGATGTAGACAATTTAGCTCTGATAGAGAAAAAAATATTAACTGATATTAAGGATAAATGCGATGGTAGCGGATTTCCTGTTTTTCGTGTATCAAATATTAGATATGGTAGAGGAAAAGCTGAAGATAAAGCTGCTTTAATAAAAAATAGTGGTGTAGACGAATTGCGTTTATTCCTGATAAAAAAGTTAACTCAGTGGAAAACAGAAGCCAATGTTTTAGCTAAAGAGCGAAAAAATAAGCTAATTAAGGATGTTTGCAATGAATTAACTAGCGAACGAGATGAATATGAAAAAGAATGTTATATAAAACACAAAAAAATAGAGCAACATAAGCAAAATGTTATCAAAATTATTGATGAAATATTTGCTGAAATAGAGGAATACCAGAAGTATTTAAGAAATAATATGCGAGTTGTGAACCAGCTTGAGGAAAAGGTTAGAGACTTGCAGCAAAAACATATACAGGAAAAAAGAAATTATTATTAAGGAGAGATTTTGAAATGTTTATAGCAGGTGCATTAGTAGTTGGTGGCGCAATTGTTGCTCATGATAATCATAGTGATTATAGTGATTATAGTAGACACAGCCAGTATCACCAGTATAGCGATGCTTATCTGGTCTCTGAAATAAAGGCCAAGGAAGCAGAATTAGAAAGAAAAAAATTAGAGAGTGAAAGGATTAAAGAAGAATTGCGAATTAGATATTTTGAAAGTTTGCAAAAATTGAAAAGCGAAGAAGGGTTAGAGAATATTGTAGAAAAAGTTGAATACAATACTGATGTAGCGAAGGATACTGATAGTTTCAAAAAGAAGGTTGTCGATGGGTTTATAGAAAAGTTATCTGAAGAAATAGAAGAAGATAAGAGACAGTTAGAAAGCATAAATAAGGCTATTATGAAAATTAATCGCCTTCAGGCGGCTAACAAAGTGAAAGAAAACTCTAATTTAAAAAACGGAAACCCAAGAAATAAACGTTATCAATGGAGGAGATAAGATTGGCCACAAATTATATTGTGCAGACAACTAATGTATTTTTTGACAAGTTAGACAGAATTCACAAATCCCTAGAAAATTTTTCGCAGGATGTCAATGAGCGTAGAACAATGGTGTTTAATAAGTTGGCAGAGTTTGAGGAGAATTCTTTAAAAATAAGCAAAAAATATATTCAGGTAGATGGTGAAACAGTCAGTGCTGTTGATCAAATACTGAAAGAAACAATCAATGATATACAACATAATATCAGTAAATGGCATTATCAGATAGAGAGTAATAAAAAGGGTACAGAGTTCATGCGTACTCATGAAAAATATCTGGTGGTCATGGTGTTTGGTTCTGTAAAAGCAGGCAAGAGTTCATTAGGAAATTTTTTCGCCGGAAAATATTTAAAAAGAGCTGATTTTGATAATATCTATCAGCATCGTGAACATCCTATTTTTGCTATGCAGGAGAAAGGTAGAAATATTGGTGATGTTGAAAAAGATGTGGCTGGTGACATTTGGTTTAGTGAGGGAGTTACTGATACTACAGGTGCGATTCAATATTATACTTTGTCGGGATTAAGATGGATGGATTCTCCGGGAACAGGGGCGTTAGCTAAGGATGGAGATACAAGGAATATGGAAGAAATGGTTAATGAATATATTCCATATACAGATTTGTGTATATTTTTGATGAATTCTTCAGAACCTGGGTTGCAAGCTGATATGAAGTATATCGAAAAACTCTCACGTAAAGGGCAGGAAGCAATTGTAGTTATTACTAAATCTGATTTTAATGAGGAAGATGAAGATGATGATGGCAATTTAGTTTCTAACTGGCGAGCTAAAAGTCCTGAAAATAGAAAACTACAAGAAGATGATATTTGCAACCGCATTAAAGATAACTATCCGAATATTTCTTCTGAAAAGTTCAGGGCGATAAGTGTTTCTACTCTACTCGCTAAGATGGCAATAGCAAAGCATGATGATAATTTGTATAAAGAAAGCAATCTTGACTTGCTGATGGAAATTTTAGGTAATAAAGTTAGTGATGAGGCTATCAGAATTAAGGAACAGAAGCCAAAACAAAATTTGGATAACTTTATTATGAGTATTGTGCATGGTGAAGAAAGTTTTGTTGGTATTTTAGGGCTTGATGAAGAGTTACAGAGAATATTAGCACCTATACAAAGCTATCGCCGGACAATTAAAGATAATACAAGGAAAATCAGCGACGATATATGTTTTCAAGTTAGGAAGCAAGTACACAGGAAAATTAGGCAGTGGGCTGATATAGTTGACAAAACAGGTGAACGCATGGAACCAGAAATAATTTCTAGAGAATTATCTGCTATTATAACACCAATTCTTCAGGTAGAATTGAATAAAAATATTGCTAAAATTATAGATAACTATCAAGAACAAAAAATGAATTCTTTTGCACTTAACTTTGAGGCACCGGTGCTAGAAAAACAGCATACCACTATTAGCCATAATTATACAGAGATTGTTTATGAAGAACGAGAAGCTGATGGTCTGTGGGAGAATTTTAGGAGCTTGTTTGGGAAAAAATATTATAGAAAATATAGGAACACCAGAACTATTAGCAAAGAGGTTGACTTAGGAACAAATGTAGAAGACTTCTTGGAATCTATAATGCCTCAGATTAGAAATAATGTTACCATTCAGGTGGAGCAAGAATTAGACAGATTACAGCAGAGCTATTTTAAACCACAGGAAGAATATGTAGAAGTAATGCGTAGCTATCTTAGTTCGTTAAAACAAGACTTAAAAGAATTAAAATTTGGAGACTAGGTGTTTATATATGCAGATTATTGTGAAACTCACTACAAACTGTAATTTAAACTGCATTTATTGCAGCGAGGGCGACAAAAAAGCAGTTACACTAAAAAAAGAAATGCTTTTTAAAGCTATTGACGAACTACCATTGCTATTAGACAAAATAAATGATAAAAATATTACTTTACTGTGGCATGGTGGCGAACCCTTGAGTGTCGGCAAAGAATATTTAACTGAGGTAATGCAATATGCAACAGAAAAACTAAAAAATTATCATATAAAATTCTTGATACAAACAAATGGAACTTTGATAGACGATGAATGGATTAGTATTTTTTGCAAGTTTAAAGTGGGCATAGGAATTTCATTAGATGGATATAAAGAATTGCATGATAACAATAGGCTGACAAAAAATGGAGAAGCTACTTTTGATCTAATAGTAAAAAATATGCAAAAATTAAAGAACGCGGGTGTAAATTATGGTACGCTGATGGTTTTAAATACATCTAGCCAAATTAATATGGAAGCATTGACCAAGTGTATTGAAGAATATGATCTGCATCCAAAAATTCATTCAGTAATTGCTTGTGGCAGAGCTTCAGAGGTTGATAGTGTAGCTGTATATGAGAATTATGTGGAACTGATGAAAGAGTTATATAGATACTGTATGGAATCAGATCGCAATATCATAATTGAGCCTTTAAATGAACTCATGGATACGATTCTTGGAGTTGATTCAGTACATGAGTGTTCGTTCAATGGTAGCTGCGGGGTAAGTTTTATTTGCATTTATGCTGACGGAAGCGCAGGCTTTTGCGGACGGGCTGAACATGAAAAGGATGATTTTACATATGGTAGTTTAGAGGATAAAAACTTATTGGAACTATATGAGTCAGTTAATGCGCAGAGGATTAGATCCAGACAGCAGTATCTCAAGGAACATGATTGTTATGGCTGCAATTATTGGCATTTATGTCATGGTGGGTGTGCTTTTGAGGCTGTGACAGCCACAGGAAGCTTATATAGTAAATATGTAAATTGCGGTATGCGCAAGAGTTTGTTAGACTTTTTACAGACAGAAGGATTACAGTTACTAAAAGAAAAGCTTATTCGGCAAAAGGGAAGATATAGGACTCTCATCAGTGAAAAAAATAAGTTGATAGGAAGTATGAGTGATGAGAAAAAATGATATTGTATTCTTCAATCTGCATAGACGCTACATAAATTCGTTTACTAAATATGGTGGATTTTTAGGGATCTTTTCATTGGCTGCTTTTCTTAATGCAAATGGATATGAATCACAAAGTTTTGCTGGGCAATTAGTTGAAGGCAAAAAATTGTTAGATGAAATTTGTTCTACAAAGTCAGTGAGTATGATAGGTCTGTATTGTGACTATGAAAATGTTACTGAAAATATTTTTCTTTGCCAATATATAAAAAAAACGTATAATCTGCCAGTAATAGTAGGAGGACCGCAAGCTACTGCCTTGGATAAGGATTTTATGGAAAAATCTGGATGTGATGCTGTAGTAAGATATGAGGGTGAATTTACTGTATTAGAACTTGTAAATTACTTTATTGATGGAAGTGGGGCATTATCAAAAATTAAGGGGATAATGTATCTTAAAAATGGTGGAGCCGTTATAAATCAAGAACAGGATATTATAGAAAATCTAGATTCATTACCATTTATTGATGAGAATTGCTATTTGGTTCCCAATAAACGCTCTTACGAATTAAGTATTATGACAGGACGTGGATGTCCTTTTCATTGCGCTTTTTGCCATGAGGGACACCATACAAAAAAGGTAAGATTTAGAAGTGTGGAAAATGTATTAGAGGAAATAGAAAGATTTGTGTCTAAACAGCATTCTTCAAATAATATTTTTATTATGTTTACCGATGATACATTTACTTTAATACCAAAGCGAGTAAAAGAATTATGCGCAGCATTAAAAGCACTCCGCCAAAAGAGTGAATTTAACTGGTTTTGCGAAGGGCATATCCATACACTATACCTACATCCAGAAATGATTGATTATATTGCTGAAGCTGGCGCTCAAAGAATACAGTTAGGTATTGAAGCAGGAACTCAAGAAGTGCTAGATGCTTATAGAAAAGGTTCAACACTAAAGGAAATTGAATCTGTAATAGTAAAATGCCGTGATGCAGGGATTCAGCAGATATTTAGCAATATTATTTTAGGCGGAGCACTATTTACCAGAGAAATTTATGAAAAGAATTTAGCTTATGCTAAAAAATTAATTGAATTAGGGAAGGGAAGTGTAGAGATTGCTGTAGTTTGTTACTGGCCATTAGCAGAAACATCTATAACTAATACTCCCGAGCAATATGGCATAAGGATAATAGATAAGGATTTTATAACATCAGTAGGGGATTTTCCGCAGACTGAAACTGAGTCTTTGAATAAATGGGATATTTTGCAAATGGCACAGGATATGGATAAAGAAATAGAAAAACATATGTGTCAAATTTTGACAGAAAATAAAGTTCCCCAAAACAGAATTTTATCATGGTTTCCACAAAGTAACACTGTAAAGGCTGTAGGCAGATGGTGGTATTGCCTGTCAACATTGCCCCACATTTTTAATTATTATCAGATGATTTATACTGGAGAAGCATTTTCGACTATTGGACAAAATTTAAAAGATGGAGATTATTTCGGGTTACATCCTATGCGAACTGTCATGCTACAGAAGTATATGCAAGTACTAGATAAGGGCAGAACAAAAATTTTTGATTATGTATTGGATGTATTGGAACAAGAAATACTGATTTATGCTACTGGGAAATTGTCCGTAACAGATATTTATGAACATATTTTGCAGTATCATTCAGTTTTAGCCAGAGATTTTTCTTTAGAGAAATTGGTGATAATTCTTAAGAAATTGGAAAAAGCACATTTAATCGTGTTCTCACAGTATTAAGAGGAGGATTTTTATGAGTAACCAGCTTATTGATTATAAAACTAAGCTAAATGAAAACCATATTTGTTTGAAAAATAGTGTTAAGCCCTATATGGAAGAATACGGTAGCATCAAAGAAGCTGTATTAAGAATAGACGATCTTTATGCTACGAAATTATCTGAAATAAAGCCGCAGATTATGGTATATGGTATTTATAATGCTGGAAAAAGTAGTATTATAAATGAACTTTTAGGCAGTGACGATGCTAGAGTCGCAGATACACCTACAACAGATAGTGTAGACTACTATGAATGGAATGGTTATAAACTGGCCGATACTCCAGGTGTAGGAGCCCCCATAGAGCACGAGTATGTGACTACAGAACATTTGAAAAAAGCAGATGTAGTAATTTTTGTCATGAGTACTTCTGGTTCTAATGAAAAAGCCGAGAATTATGCGAGAATGAAAGATATTGTTGATGCTGGTAAAAAGGTAATCATTGTGCTAAACGATAAAAATGGTGATTTAGGGCAGAATGATGAGAATATACGGGTTATAAAAACAAAAGTAGCTGAAAATATGAAAAAGATAGGAATACCAGACGTTGACTCAAAATATTGCATTATAGCAGTTAATGCTGCTCGCGCAAAAAAAGGGCGTTTGGAGAATAAACAAGGAATGTTACAGCGTAGTAACATAGCAGAGTTAGGAAAAATTGTATTAACAGAACTAAAAAATACAGATAACTTTGCTGTTATTAGGAATACAATTTTTGAGATTGAAAAAAATATAGAAATTATCATTAATAACTTAGAGAAGTGTGACAATGAGGAAGAAATAAGATGTATTAATAATTTATTGTCCTCTTTGCGTGAACGTAAAAATAATATACGTAGGGATATTAGTGATTTTATCAAGTTTAAAACAGATAAACTTGGTAAAAATTTACCGGATGTAATTTGGGCTAACCGAAACAACCAAGATGCTGTTAATGAAGCAGTACAAAAAGAAATTGATAAGATTGTTAAAAATGTAAAAGATGAAATAGAAAAATATATAGAAGATATGCAGGCTGCTTTAGCTGTAGATATAAAATCATTAGTTGACATATTAGAAAAAATTAAGATTGATTCTAATATGTGTAGTGGAATTGCTGTTGCTCCGACTAAAGAGCCTTTTGAATATTGCCAAGTTAACGAAACTAGTGAAGATAGAAAAGAACGTATTAGTGGATTGATACTTACAAGTATGGAAATGCTGGATAATTTCAAAAAGAATAAAACAGCTTTAATGTTGCCGAAGGCAATAGGTATTGTAAGCGATAAAATTCCTGTCACAGTTCCTGTTGCAGAAATGGTAACTAAAAAATTGGCACAAACAACACTTGGTAAAACTATTTTAAAATCCACGCTAGGTAAAACAGCATCTAAATTTATACCGGTAATAGGGCAAGCACTTTTTGCTTATGAAATAGTGACATTTATAGGGGGAATATTAGGGAACAATGATGATAAAGCTATAGAAGCTGCTCAGGCACGTAATGAATATGAAAGGCGTAAAGCAGAAGCAGATGCTCAGGCGCAACAAGAGTTACAACAAAAATGTGCTTATATGGCAGATGATATAGCTAATGAGTTAACGCAGGCTATGAACGAAATAATTAATGATGTTGTAAGTCGGTTTGAAACAGTTTTTACCCAAAAAATGCAAAGTTCCACAGAAACTAGAAATAATATCTTAAATGCGCTGGCAGAAATGCGCAATATCTCCAATGATTACAGTATGCTTTATTTTCAGTTAGGTGGGTCTAAATAATATTTTACTGCACCTCGTTGAGAACAGCTTCTTTGAGCTTGGTATTTCCATTGATGCCTGCGTAGGCGGGCTATGGAAAAAGGTAATTTCCCAAGAGAGTAGATGCTCTGCACTAAGACCATTGATAACGGTTCTGAATTTGCAGAGCTGAGTAATCTTGAAGTCTAGTATATTACGCTCATCCGTACTCATCTAAATTTAAAATTGCAGGCTATAACGCTAGTAAAATTGAGCTGTTAGCGATGAAAGATGATGCGCATGTACTTGCTATTATCTATGATGCTGCTGAAGATAAAGCGCAGGGCATATCTGGTGATAAGAAGAATGTTGACGTTTGGACTGCTAAAAAGTTAGCTGATTAAGGTCGCGTAGAAAATAAAAACGTAAAATCCGTTGATAATTTTCGAAAGACGTTATATAATAAAATCAGTAGAAAATAAAAACGTAAAAACCGTTTTTAGCTGGAGATGATACAATGAAAATACTGCGGATAACTGTGAATGGTTTGCCTTTATTTAAACAGGAGTTAGATCTTTTATTTTATACTCAACAACGAGTTAGTGAAGATGACAAAGAAAAACTCTATAAGATAGAGCCTAATTATTACCTGCATACAGCTTGTGCGTTTATTGGTATTAATGCTTCTGGCAAAACTTCTGTATTGAAGGTAATTAATTTAGCTTTAAATATTTTGCGTAATGAACCTATCAATCATGTTGAGTCGAGGAATATTCTTGGCGGTTGCGAGAATGCGTCGTTTAAAATTTGCTTTTTTGATAACAAGCGTAATATTTGTTGTCTGGAAACTGTTGTTAAATCTAAAAAAGCTAAAGCAGGGGGATATGTGTATTCTATAGTTGAAGAAAAGCTTTGGGAAAAGCCTGTCAGCAGCGTTAAATCTAAAAAATACCTTACTGATTTTTCTGGCCTGCGTCCAATAGCAGCCAGAAATACAGATGAGGCTTATCTGCCTGATGATGTAAGCTTTATCATAGCTCATAATAAAAAAACAAATGATAGGATAGATGTGTTTAGCCTGCTTTCATATACCAACATTAATGTTCTTCCGTTTACTGATGATATTCCGTTAGAAGTCATTACATTCCTTGATCCTACTATTGAAAAGTTATGCTTTGAAAAAATTGAAGATAAGGCGTTAATTCATTTGAAGTTTAAGGGAGAGGAAGAGCTTATTTTAAATAATGCGGTAGAACTTGAGCAGTATCTGTCTTCTGGTACAATAAAGGGCATTATTACCTTTTCTATGGTCAAAGAGGTCTTGACATCAGGAGGCTATCTTTTGATTGATGAGCTTGAAAATCATTTTAACAAAGAGATAGTTGTCACACTTATGCGCTTTTTTATGGATAGCAGTCTGAATAAAAATGGCAGTACGCTGATTTTTACGACCCACTATCCGGAATTGCTTGACGAATATGATAGAAATGATGCTATTTATATTGTAAGGAACCGTAATGGTATTACTGCTGAAAATCTAAGCTATATTTTAAAGCGCAATGATATAAAGAAGAGTGATGCTTATCAGAGTGGCTTTCTTGAGGGAACTACACCTGCCTATGAAGCTTATCTGCGCTTAAAGAAAAATTTAGCTGCTTCGCTAAAGTAAAGGAGGCAGTTAGATGAAACTAGCAAAATATAAAGCTTGTATCTGTGAAGGCTCTGCTGAGTCAGCAATCATTGATATTTTAGTAGATAATAATTTGTTGATTTTTACACGAGAAGAAATGTTGGATGAAAAGGTTATCAGATGCAGAAGCGCGAAAAATTTTGAAGAAAGATACTTACGCAAAGGCTTTGATGAACCAATTTCTGTTATACGCATTTTGGATTCTCGTAGGGAAAGCTTTAAGCTAAGCAAAGCTTACGCTTATAAAATAGATGTCGTCAACGTGATTACTGCTCCTGAGATTGAAATGCTGATTATTCATAATGAAGGAGCATATGAACGCTTTAAGCGTTCCGGGAAGAAACCTAGTGAATTTTGCAAAATGGATTTGCGCATGGGTAATGTAAAGGCATATGATTTTGTGAAAGATTATTTTTCTAATCCTAAAATTTTAGTTGATGCTATAAGAGAATACCGCAGGGTTGCTAATATTCCTAAGGGGGAGTACAGTTTGGCAGATTTGTTGAAATAACAAATACAAGGTATAGAGTGCCTTTTGTTTCTGTTGTTCCTATTATTGTTCCTCTCTGTTCCATATATTTGTGGTGCAACCAGAACGTTTTTAAGAGAATTTCACAGTGGATAAACACTATATATAGTGGTAAATTTAATGCAAGCACCACAAATTGTAGCTTGGGCATTTTTGCTAAATCGTTAGACGGTTTACCCCGTGCGTGGGTTCGAATCCCACCCACTCCGCCAACACTAAAAAGATGAGCTTTCGGAGATAATCTGAAAGCTCTTTTTTAGTGTATAAAAAGCATGGAATCGTGGCGGAACTTTCGACCTTTAGCATTAAATAATAAAAAAATCCTAATGTAAATATACTATTCACATTAGGAGAAAAGCAAAAAACAAAATGATATAAGAAAGTTTAGCACAAGCAAAAGTTAGTAGAAATAGATAAGCCTTACCTTAATTTATTAGCTATCAGCCAGTTTTCCATGTGGTCGGCGATTTCCACATTATTCAAATCGGCAAATAAAAAGTGCGTGTTGCCCTTAATACCGATTTCCGGCAGGTGTACAACAACAGCGTTGCCGCCATGGCGGTTGACAGCTTCCGCCCACTGACGAGCCATAATCAAGCGCACACGCCAGTTGTCCTTGTTCCATTCATCGGTAGGCTCTAAAGGAATGTAATCGCCGTAATAAATAATAATGGGGATTTTGGTCAGCTTGTTAAAGTTTTCTAAAGCAATAGGCGTTCCCTTGAGCGCGCCAAAAGGACTGCTGGTTTCCAGTGCAGGGGGAACTTCTCCTTCAGAAAAAACGAAGCCGCTGCCAGCCTCTTGCTTTACACTGTCGCCCGCGAGAAGCTTCCTTGTTCAGCCAGCAGAATAGGCCTTTCGAAGGCTAGAGCGATGCTTAATGGCAGTATAGCTGCCAGCAACGCCGCTGCTGCTGTACTGCGCAAAAATTTGAACATGGGTAAAGTCTCCTTTACTTAATTTTTGATAGCTTATTAACGTACAAAATGCGTACCTATCCATGGCTCTTTTTCCGGCAGGCCGTATTGTTCTTTGCCTAAAGCAATGGAGCGCATTAGGAAGGTCATGTTGCGAGCCAAAGTGCGCATTGTTTGCAGGCCTTCGCCGTCCTGTAATGCTTCGCCGATTTCACGGCCGTGGATGCTGTTCCAATATTGGCTGGAAGCGATAGGCATACCGCAGATAGTAAAATATTTATTGAGCTCGTCAAAGGTGGCAGATAAACCGCCGCGGCGGGCAGCCAAAACGCTGGCGCCAACCTTCATGGTTTTATCAATATGGGGAGTGCTGAAAAATAATCTGTCTAAAAAGGCAATCAAGGTAGCATTAGCAGAAGCGTAATAAACGGGAGTGCCGACTACTAAACCGTCACATTCTGCTAATTTTTGTGCTGCCTCATTTACTTCGTCGTTAAAAACACAGCGGTTGAGCTTAGCGCATTGACGGCAGGCGATACAACCGCGGATGGCCTTGTGACCGATATGCAGAATTTCTGCTTCCACACCCTCTGCTGCAAAAACTTTCACCATTTCCTGCAAGGCGAGAGCAGTATTGCCATTGGCATGAGGACTGCCATTAATAAGTAAAACTTTCATATAAAAAACCTCCTCCAAAAGTTAGTATAGTAAAATTTGCCGTTAGCTTAATCATATTATACTACTTTAAGTTGACTTTAAGTCAAGCTGTTTGGAGAAGGTTTGCGGTGAAATATTATGGAATTATTTTAAAGTACGGCCGTAGAAGGCTTGCAGTTTATTAACGATTTGGTCAACCAATTCGGTTTGAATTTTTGTGCCGATAGCCAGTCTGTCGCGTTGAGGGTCAACGGGAGTAGGCTCGCGGCCGACAGTATCGATGATACCGGTAGCCTAGCGTTCTTCTAAAACGCTTATCAGAGTGCTCAAGCCGTTTAAAGCAGCGCGGAAAGCCGCAGTAAGCATACAGGTGCAGCATAACCTCTTTAGTCTCGTTGACGGTCATGCCGCTATTCAAGGCTTGGTTAATAGCCGGGCGCAGGTTTTCTAAATCTCCCTGCGCAGTGAACGCTGCCATGGTAACAATGCTGGCGTTGCGGGGAGAAAGAGCTTGTTTTTCTGCAGCGTGCACCGAAGAACCCAAAATGCCAAAGCTGCACAAGGCTAAGCAGGAAACGATAATAGTTTTTTTCAACATAGAAAAACCTCCTTTTTATTGTTTACAGTTGCCTGTTTGTCTGTTATAATCTAAACAAATCATTAGCTTGCTTAGATTATAGAAGTTAAAGTAAACTTTAAGTTAAGAGTTTAATTTTGTCCAAAATGTGAACTTTTTGGAGGTGTAAAATGTTTTATACTATTGGCGAGATGGCAAAAATTGTTAATGTACCGCCATCCACTTTGCGTTATTATGATAAAGAAGGCTTGCTGCCGTTTGTGGAACGTACCGAAGGCGGTATCCGCATGTTCAAGGAAAGCGATTACGAAGGCCTGTGCATTATCAACTGTTTAAAAAATTCCGGTATGCCCTTGAAGGATATCAAAAATTTTATGCAGATGGTTTCTCAAGGTGACGCGTCCATTGAAAGCCGTTTGGAATTGATTGAAAAGCAACGTACAAGAGTATTGCAGGACTTGGAAAAAATTCAGCAGCTGTTGAAAATTTTAGACTATAAGGTGTGGTATTATTCTACGGCTAAGGCCGCAGGTACTACGGCTGTGCCTAGAGAAATGCCTGAGGAAAATATTCCTAAGGAGCTATTGGAAGTGCGCAGATACCTTAAAGATATGCATTATCGTAATAGTATCGCAAAATAAAAACAGCCTAGCCTCAAGATGATTTGAGACTAGGCTTTTGCTAAAATTAGTTTAAATGGCTTTGCCCATTTGGTAAGCTTCTTCTACAGCAGGAGTCGCTTTGACTGCGCCTTTTTCGTAAACGCCTTCGCCATAGATTTTACCTTTGACTACTGCGTCTGTAAGGCAGTCGGTGAAGCCTGCCAGTGCATCCATGGTACGTTCCATAGAAGCTTTGTGTTCGGCGGCAGTAGCGATAAAATAGAATTCTTTATTGGTGATTTCAGTCCATTTAGATACGCTGCGGTCAATGATGGCTTTCATTTGCGCGCTCATGGAATAAAAATATACCGGTGTTGCCAAAACTATAACATCTGCTTCTAGCATTTTGGCAATAATAGCGTTAGCGTCGTCCTTTTGCACGCAGATACCGGTTTCACGGCAGCCGTAGCAAGCTAAGCAATTGTTAATTTTTTTGCTTTGCAGCCAAATTTTTTCTACGCTGTGACCTGCTTCTTCTGCGCCTCGAAGAAAAGCGTCGCATAAAATGTCGGAGTTACCGCCCTTGCGGGGGCTGCCTGCTAAAATTAAAACCTTTTTACTCATAACCATTACCTCTTTTTTATTAGTTTTTCATATTATAATACTTAGAGTAAGGGTTAAGTCAAGAGTTATTCTGATGTTATTTTTGGCTTTTGCGTTTTTCCAATAAATAATATACTGCGCTAGTAAAAATTATCATGTAGCCAAGAAGCTCATGGCCTTCTTCCAGCAAATTTTTAATACTTTCGTGGAAATGCGTACCGCTCAGCAGCTGCACAACAGAGCGCATACCGATAATGCGGGAAAAGACGAGCACAATTATTAAGCCAAGACAGAGAAGCCAATAAGACTTAGTATTCATAAAGTCGGCAAGCTCTTTAGCAGCCCGTGTGATGCCGTTACGCAGAGCGAGCCAAATGCAAAGTAACGCTGCCGGAATAGCAATAAACTTCCAAGCTCCATGAAAAATATTGTCAAATATTCCGTCCCACTCGCGTATCAGCATACAAAATAAAAAACCTGATATTAACCATAAGCCATGAGCTTTATCCTGAAATAATTTATAAGTAAAGATGAGTACACTTAAAAGCAACTTTTAAAATTTTTCTCTAATGAAAAATATAATTTCAATACAGTATCTGTGGATTTGGCATAATAGATGTGTTTACCAGCTTGGCCGTTATGCTTTTAAGTTGTTGCGGGTTATGTCATATTATTTTTTACAGCTGTAGAATTTCCGGGCAATTTTGTGCTAAAATAAGAACAAGAAATATTCGGAGAAAAATTAAATATAGAGATTTTTTGGGAGGCATATTATGATTAACACAACCAGCTACACAGTAAATCTTTCATCCTATTCTATTGGCGCTGACGCATATAAGCAGATACCCTATGCAGCGCGCTTTTTAGGCAAAAAAGTTGTAGTTATCGGCGGTAAAACGGCGTTATCCAAAGCTAAGGCTGCTATTATTGAAGGTATAGCAGATTCTGACATTGAAATTCTTGATTTCGTATGGTATGGTGGCGAATGCACCCATGAAAACAGTCACATGCTCATGGATTTGCCTCAAGTGCAGCAAGCAGATATTCTTTTTGCCGTAGGCGGCGGACGTGCCATTGATACCGTAAAATATGCGGCGCATTTAATGGATAAGCCTTTATTTACTTTCCCTACCGTAGGCTCCAACTGTGCGGCCTTTTCTGCGCAAGCTATTATGTACTATCCGGGCGGCAGCTATCGCGGTAATTTCCCCACCAAGCCCTGCAACCATTGCTTTATTAACTCTGCTATTATTGCTGATTCTCCGGAACCGCTGTTCTGGGCCGGTATTGGCGACGCGCTTTCCAAGGAATTTGAAGTTGTATTTGCCACTCAGGATGACCAGCTTTTCCATACCACCTTGTTAGGACAGCAAATCAGCCGCGTATGCACCGCGCCGATTTTGGAGAATGGTAAGAAAGCGCTGGATGATTTCCGTGCTCATCGCAATAGCTTTGAGTTGATTCAGGTTATTTTGGATATTATTATTTCTACGGGCTTAGCTTCTAATTTGACAACTACTGCAGATAATTCCTACTATTATAACAGTATGCTTGCTCATTGCGTATATTATGGCTCCACCGTTACCAAGAAAGGTCATAATCATCTGCACGGCGAGGTAGTTGCATTGGGAACCTTGGTACAGGTTGCTTATGCAGGCGATATGGAAATGATGCACAAGCTGATGGAGTTTAACTATTCTATCGGCCTGCCTGTGTGCTTTGACGATATCGAAATAGAGGAAGATGAATTTGAAACCATGTATGAAAAATTCAAAACCTCTGCCGGCTGGAAGCATAAACCTAAATGCGTCAACAAGGAGCATTTCTTCGAGGTTATGAAGGAAGTAAATCGCTTGGGACGCGCTTTTAAAGCAACTCAAAAGCAATGATTAAGAGAAAATATCACAAAGTAGTTGACATAAATTTTCTCTTGTGGTATTATATATCCGTTGCTGATGCAGCAATAATGCGGTAGTGGCGGAACGGCAGACGCGCTAGCCTCAGGAGCTAGTGGGGGCAACCCCGTGGAGGTTCAAATCCTCTCTACCGCACCAAGTTGATATTAAAGACCTAGGATTTTTCTTAGGTCTTTTTTGTTGTGTCTAAAGCTTGCAAAGCACGTGAAATTATGTGACAATATATTTAATATCAGGAGAATGCTCTAAGCGAGGGAGTGAAATAAAATGCAGGGACGAGAATTGAAAATGGCTGCGCTGCTGCTTGCCGGCTTCTTTTTAGTAGGCGCGGCGGCAGGCGCCGCGTATGCGCTTGTGAGCGCCAGCGGCGTGGAAGCGCAAAAATATAATACGGCGCAGCTTACGCAAAATTTGCAGTTTGCAGAGGTAGAAGCAGGCCGTTTGCAGTGTGTTGTTTTGCAGGATAAGGCGGAGCTTTATAATAAACCTTCCGGCTTAGAGGGTAAGGTTATTGAGTATATGTCTAAGGGAGTGCGGGTGGATTATTTGGATACTGTTTCCAGCATGGATAAGGACGAGCGCTACGCCGTAACAACGGTGGAAATGCAGTTTCAGCGTCTTTGGGGAGCGCGGCACATTATTCCTTTAGGCACGCAGGTTATGATTTTGCGGTCAGATGACGGCAGCGGCGAAACTAAGGGACGAGTATTTGTTGACGGAAAATATTACGATAAAACCTTTGATACGCAGTATTTACGTTTTCCTTATGTAGGACAGTGGAAAAAGGTAGAGTTTCAAGGTAAGCCGGGCTTTATGAAATACGAAGCTCTTTCTGAAAGCAAGCTGATGTGAGGTGCCACCGATGAGTAAGAAACCGATATTGATGATGTTAGCTTTTTTATGTGCCGTGACGGGCTTTATGGCCGCCAATAATATTTTAGGAACGCATATTAGAACGATTACCGTCGCTGACGGCGACGCTTTTTATGCAGAGCCTTCGGTGACGGCTGCCAGCAGTACGGCAAATTTTAATGTGGGTGATAAGCTTTTGGTTGGTGAAAAGCTGGAGCTGAAACAGCCTACTGCCGCCGTCATGAAAAAAAGCCTGCTGCTAGAGGATGAGGAAAAAACAAAATACAAGCTGGAAGCAGGCGCTGTTTATAAAATTGCTGATGCTAATTTAAGCAAGAATACGGGGAAGCCGGACAGCCCCTGTGTGTTAGAGGTGAAAACAACTACCGGAGCGCTGGTGAAGCTAAAGGTAAATAAGGCTGACGTGCTGCCCGTGGACGAGGGCACGTGGATTAAGGTGCGTAAAAAGGACAGCGATAAGGAAGGCTGGCTGCGCATTAAAACTCAATGGTATTAAAAAAATTAGGGACCACTTTTGTAGTGGTCCCATTTTTATACAGCCATTTATAATTTATTGCCGCTGGCTTGGATGACTTGTTCTGCTGCTTCGCCGAGATACCAGCGTGTTACCGAAAAGAACGGTAAAGTAGTATTTTCATAATTGGGCAGCAGGCAGATTTCTGCCAGCATGGTAAGCACGTCTTCCAAGGCTGCACCTTGTTCCAATTCGGCGGCGATTTCGTCCTCCAGCTTTTGAATAACTGCCAAACGCATACGCATGAGGCGGGGCGCGTTCAGATTTAATTCTTTAATGGTTCTCTCGGCCTTGTACCACAGCTTTTTAGGGCAGCTGGTTTTGTCCACCAGCATTTTGCCTGAATGCTCTGTGTAGCAAAAGATACGCACCTTTCCGGGAATCGTCAGCGGATTAAGCATTAAAGAAGTAATAGGCTTACTGCCTTTGGGTACGTCGCAGCTGCGGTCAAATTTATGTTTAGAATAACGCCACTCCGCGTCAGGAACATAGGGTTGACTGCCGCCATGGCAAACGCCTAAAAGATTACGCCAGTCTAAATGATAATTATGATGATTTTTAAGCGTAGCGCTTTTGGGATAAAAATGCTCTACGCGAAAGTCATCCACTTCGGAATCTTCTTCTGCCAATTTAATGCTAATTTCGCAGTAGGCGCATAGGCCGTGCTGGTCATGGATAATTTGCTCTTTTACTTGCTGGTAGCCGTGACGGGCGCGGCGGCGGAAATGCTCCCATGATTCTTCCGGAAATTTTTTACGATAGCGCTTTAAAGCTTCCGGTTCTTCTTTGCTTTTATATACTCGTTTCATGAGCGCTTCCTCCGGAACTGGCGCATACGAATATCCATATCTGCCCGCAGCAGAGCAGGTTCATTGCCCTGCGCCCAGGCGTCAAGTTGCTTACGCAGCTTCAGCGCTTCTTCCGAATCCCACTTATCTTCGCTGACAAGGTTAAGATAGCGTTTAAGACTTTGCACAATAGGCAGCTTTTCAGAACGTAGATTAACATTTTGAATATCCTGCAAAATTTGCGAGCTGGATGCACCTAAAGCAAAGCTGACGCGGCGCACACCTTCAAAGCTGCGGCCCCAAACAAGCACGCGCACGCTTTCTGGCGGAACGCTGCTTAAAACCTGCGGACTGTGGGTGGTGACAATAAATTGTATTTGAGGAAATGCCCGCTGCATATCCAGCAGCACTGTTTGCTGCCACAAAGGATGCAGATGCATATCAATTTCGTCAATGAGAACAACACCGGGAGTATCGGTAATAGCTTTTTCGCCCAGCTGCGGGTTAAGACGTACTATGCGGTAGGCTAAATCGGCAACCATGCTTAAAATACTGCGGAAACCATCGCTTAAATCATCGGCAAGCATTTCACCTACATCTGGATGCTGTAGCACGAAGCAGCCTAATTGGGAATTAAAATATAAATCATGGAAGCCGGTGCTTTCTAAGCAGACGTTGATGGCCTGCTGCACGGCTTTTTTAATTATAGCATAATGAGTCTGCTGATTTCCCTGAATAGCACCTTGATTGATGCGCATAAACCAACTGCCAAAGGTGTTATAAGAGGATGAAGGCTCCATACATTCCTGATAGCCAATGGTGCGATCTTCCAGTGCAATGTTTTCTTCCTGCATTAAATGACTGTCTACCCAAATGCGGGCTGTGCCGTAATAGGCAAAAGCCGGAAGAATAATTTCTTCTTTGTCGTTTATTGCCTGACGCAGATTTTCGCCTTTGTTGATTAGGTCGTCTGTCTGCTCTTCTGCTAAATCGGCTTGAGTATAGGTTTTGCTACAGGTGACTTTTTTTCCGTGCACTGTGCCTTCTAATTCAATAGTTAGAGGATATTTTGCTTCCATATGGTCAATATGACGGCCATCATTTTTGTAAACGGGAATACGTCGTACATCCTTCGGGGTTATTTGTCGGCCGGAAATTTGCATACCGCGTAAATATGGTTCTATGGCAATGGCAAGCGCATCAAAAATAGCGGTTTTGCCTTTACCGTTTTCGCCCACAATTACTGTCAGCTTAGAATCAAAATCAATGTCCAGCTTATCATAGCAACGAAAATTTTTCAGCTTCAATCTGTCAATTTGCATGTTCTTGCCTCCATTCTGTTTCTATATTAACATTATACAGCGAAATAGTGCAGAGGATAAGCTTTTTATAGTAAAGATTGGGAAATTTTTGCGAAAAGGTGTATAATAAACAGGCAACTTTCCACTTTGGGCTGTTGAAAAATTAGTAATACAAGCAATACTTCGAGGATGGTGTTTATGAATATATTTCTGCTTTTAGCCATAGCTATGGCGTTGATTATTATTTTACTGCGCAAGCATGTACCCATAGGACCGTGTATGCTGGCGGGCGGTTTGTTTATTTGGGTGATGAAAACGCCGGAGCCTCGTTATTTGTGGCAGGCCTTAACGGAAACATTTTCTATGAATCGTACCTATGATATTCTTTTTGCTTTATATTTTGTTATGTGCTTAGAAATTGAGCTGCGCACCAGCGGCGCCTTGGCAGGTATGGTACAGGCGTTGCAGCGTATTTTTTCCAGCACTAAGGTAACGCTGGCGGTTATGCCTGCTTTTTTAGGCTTGCTGCCTTCTTTGGGCGGCGCGCGTTTTTCGGCTCCTATTGTTGAAGAAGCCAGCAAGAAATTATCTATTACGCAGGAACATAGAGCTGCAATCAATTTTTGGTTTCGCCATATTTTTGAATTTTCCAGTCCTATTATTCCCGGCATGATTATGGCCTGTAATATTGCCGGTGTGCCTTACAGCGATTTTATTATGCATTTATGCTGGTTGACGGTGCTGGCTTTTGTAGTTGGCTGGCTGGTTATTATTATACCTATTAAAACAGATACCGCAACTGGCTTTCAAGAGGATAACAGGCAAAACGCGCAAAATACGCAGGACTTGTGGCTGAGCTTATCGCCGGTGGTTTTGACTTTTATTTTAGTAGTATTCTGCGGTATGAACGCTTCTATGGGTATGGGCGTTGTTACGGTCGGCTTGTTTATCGTGCTGCATTTTAGCAAGCGTTTTGTAAGCTTGAAAGAGGTTGTTATTGGTGCGCTGGATAAAAAGATGTTTTTCAACGTGCTGTGTATTCTTTATTTTATTCAAATTTTAACGGTTACGAATGTACTGCGCGAGATAGTTACTGCTTTTCAAAGCTCTCCTTTACCGGTGCCAGTGATTATTGCCTGCGTTTCATTTATTATTGGTGTTTTAACTGGTATGAGCCAAGGACATGTAGCGATTGTCATGCCTATTGTTGCAGCCATGTCTACAGGCGATTTGAATTTGGCAGGCGTAGCCATGGCCTTTGGCGTAGCCGGACAAATGCTTACGCCTACGCATATGTGCTTAGTAGTAACAGTAGATTATTTTAAGTCCAATTTCTTTAAAACATTGCAGCCTATTTTGCTGTGTGAGGTTATTATTTTGACTGTGTTCAGCGTGTACTCTTATTTTACATGGTAAGTTTATGTTAGCTGTTTGGTTTACCTTGCATAGATTTTTAATATTATAAAAGCTACCTCAAGTTAAAGATTATTTTAACTTGGGGTAGCTTTTTTATGTTAAAATGCTGCAATTGATTTTTAGAGAAAATTTTTTGAGCTTAGTCTTCCTTAGTTAAATTTGCTTGTTTGCAAATTCTGGCAGTATCGTTGGCAATAATAATTTCTTCATTGGTAGGGATAACAAATACTTGTACCCGTGAACGATTAGAGCTTATTTCTACCTCTCTACCGTGATAATGGTTTCTTTTCTTGTCAATACTTGTTTCCAAATATTCAAGACCTTTAAAGATGTCGCTTCTCATGCGTGCGGAATTTTCGCCTAGGCCTGCCGTGAAAGCGATGGCATCAACTCCGCCCATGGCCGCTACATAAGAGCCAATGGTTTTTCTTACTCTGTAAGCATATAATTCCCATGCCAGTCTGCATCTATCGTTGCCTAAATCATAATTTTTTTCAATATCGCGAAAATCGCTGGAAACACCGGAGATACCTAAAATACCGGACTGCTTATTCAAATAAATATCCATTTCTTCCGGAGACAGGTTTTTCTTTTTCATTAAATAGGACACAATAGCAGGGTCGATTTCACCGCATCGTGTGCCCACAACCAAACCGTCTAACGGAGTCAAACCCATAGAAGTATCTACTACCTTACCGAATTTTATGGCCGCGATGGAAGAACCGCTGCCTAAATGATAGGTTATAATTCTCAGCTTGCTGATATGTTCGCCAATCAATTTTGCTGCTCGTTTTGAGACATATCTATGAGAGATACCGTGGAAGCCATACTTGCGAATACCGTATTGCTCGTAGGCGTCATAGGGAAGGCCGTAAATGTAGGCATAATCCGGCATGGTTTGGTGAAAAGCCGTATCAAAAACGGCTACCTGAGGAATATTAGGCAAAATATTTCTGCAAATATTGATGCCGACAATATTTGGCGGATTGTGCAGCGGAGCAAGCTCGCTGCAGGCTTCGATATCCTTCATAACCTCATCAGTAATCAGACAGCTGTCGGCAAAAAGCTCGCCGCCGTGAACAAACAGAAAGCTATTGAACTGTATAGCCTTCGTTTTTCAGTTGTATTATAACTTTTTTAGGTTTGAATAGACCATGTATAAATCTACAATAAAATGCTTAGTTTTTTTGGCAAAAATATAAAATAAAATATTTTTAAACTGCATTATTGGCTCTTTTGTGTAAATCTCCAAAAAAATCAAGCTTATTTTAAAGATTGCTATGGCTGCTGATTTCACCATTGTAGAAGTAGAAGAAATAGTGGAGGCAGGCACTTTGTCACCGGAATCCATTGTTGTACCGGGCATTTATACTGATGTTCTAGTAAAAGTAGAGGTAGGTGAATAAAGTGACTTTGTCAACTGAAGTAACAAAAATTAGAATTGCCAAGAAGGTAGCGGAGTTATTGCCGGATGGGGGATATGTTAATTTAGGCGTAGGTATTCCTACTATGGCCTGCAATTATTTATCAGAAGGTAAAAAACTTATTATTCAAACTGAAAATGGTATGCTGGGTGTAGGTCCTGCACCTGCTCCGGAAAATGTTTGTCCAAATTTGATCAATGCGTCCAGACAATCGGTTACGGAAACTGCAGGCTGCGTTTATTTTGACAGTGCCGCTTCTTTTGCTATGATTCGCAGTGGTCGTATTGACGTTACTGTTATAGGTGCTATTCAAGTATCCGAAACAGGCTGTAGCGCTTACAACTTTGGTTTCTGCGATTGTATGTTATTTTAACTGGGCTTTTGGTCCTTTGACCGCAGGCTTTTTGGCCATTGGTATGCGCTACTCCCGGTAACTTTATGACTAAATTAGGTCTGCCTGTTATTCCTGTTAGTGAAACACTCTATTCTTGGTGGAATATTTTAATTACTCTTGCTTTGGCAGTTGGTATGATGGTGCTGTATAAGGTTATGAAACCGCCTGCTGACGAGCCTATCAGAGAATTTATTGCTCCTCCGGAAGAAGTAGAGGTTAAAAAAGAAGGTAAAGACATGGTGTTTGCAGAAAAGCTGGATAATTCTTATGCTATCAACTTTGTTTTTGCAGCAGTAATTCTTACTTATTTAGGTTTGAATATTTAAAAGATGGGCTTCAATTTAAGCTTGAACATTCTTGCTATGCTGCTTTTGGCTCTGGGCTTGTTGCTGCACAGCAGTCCTGCTAAATTTGTAGCAGCAGTTTCTAAGGCTATTGGTTCTACTCGCGGCATTATCATGCAGTTCCCGCTGTATGCCGGTATTTCCGGTATCATGACCGGTTCTGGAATGGTTAACCTGATGTCTAGCTGGTTCGTAGCTATTTCTACGCAGCATTCCTTCCTCGCATGGACCTTCTTGTCTGCCGGTTTAGTAAACGTATTTGTTCCTTCCGGCGGCGGTCAATGGATTGTTCAAGGCCCTATTATGGTAAAAGCAGCCAGCGTTATTGGCGCAGATTTGCCGCAAACCATTATGGCATTTGCTTGGGGCGATGCCTGGACCAATCAGGTATAGCCGTTTTGGGCACTGCCGCTGTTAGGCATTGCCGGATTGGGAGCAAGAGATATCATGGGCTATTGCGTAATGTGGACCATTGTTTCCGGCCTGATTATTACAGGTTGTTTTATTCTGCTAAGCTTTTTATGATTACCTATAGATAACATTTTATTCTGTTAAATACACGAAACGATGGACCGAGTATTGTATCTAACGTCTATATCTATAATCAAGCGCTTTTCTTAGTATCCGACTGTGGAGCATTTATGAAGATCTGCATAGAAGAAAATTATTTTTTTTGCAGAAATTTACCAGCAGCGAAAGCATAAATAAAGATTACTTGGCTTTAAAAATGAGGAAATTAGGCGTGGAAGCCAGTAAGAATATGATGGTGACTCTTTGAAGGCTCACCAATCAATTTGTATTCGTATTTAGAATTTAACATCAATCAAAAGGTTATTTATCAGGATAACGACGATATTTTATTGATTTTTAACGGTAATAATTTTGATGAAAAGCTTGATAATATAATCAAAATAATGAATAATAAAAAAACTAACTATATTATTGTTGGATCTGAGCCTACTAATGATATAGAGGTTTTAAGAGAATACTATAAATTAGCACTTAATTGTATGAATGTGTGCAAAAAAACAAGCTTATGGGGAATATGGAAAATGAATGATTTTCCCTTACATTCAATCTTGTTGGATATAAAAGAAACCAGTCATTACAAATATATCAAGGCTAATGTTTTATTTCCTATAATAGATTTCGATAAAGAATACAACGCGGAACTATTAAAATCTTTGTACATGTACAATAATCTTGGAAGTATATCCAAGGCCGCAAAATATTTGCAGATACATGTTAACACTTTGCGCTATAGATTAGAAAAAATTTACGATATTACGGGGTTGGATATGAACATCCCTAAGGATAATATACAGCTGGCTTTTGCTGTTGCCATTGCTGATTTAGAAAATATAACTAACAGTGATTGGAAAAAATGTTATATGGAACGGCATATTGAACGTGGTTACGGTTCTTCTTAGTGAGAGCTTGCTAGCTTAAAGAGAGTTTTAGTTGTTAAATTAAGAGAAAATCCTGCTTGCGGCAGGATTTTCTCTTTTTGTGCAGAAATATATAAATTGATTACCACATAACTATTATTTTGTTTAAATATATGTGAAGGAGCTGGAAGTATGCAAGTTAGTAATAAAGCGTTTAAAGCTTATGATGTGCGCGGTGTATATCCTACAGAAGTAAACGAGGAAATGGCTTATCGTGTAGGCAGAATTTTTTCTGCAATGTTTGCCGCCGAAACTGTGGTTGTAGGGCATGATATTCGGCTGAGCGGTCCTTCTATTGTAGAAGCGCTGACTGATGGACTGCGTCATGGAGGTACTAAAGTAATTGATATTGGCCAGTGCGGTACCGAAATGATTTATTTTGCTACTGCTCATCTTAAAGCTGACGGCGGTATTATGGTTACCGCCAGTCATAATCCTAAAGAATATAATGGTATGAAGCTTGTGCGCCGTGATGCTCGGCCAATTTCCGCAGACACCGGACTTAAAGAGATAGGTGAAATGGTGGCTTCCGGAGATGGCATGCTGCATCAGCTGGTGCCGGGAAAAACTCTTGGCGCAGTAGAAAAAATGGACATCATGCCTGCCTATATTGAGCATTTGTTGAGTTATGTAGATTTAAAGGCGTTAAAGCCGATGAAAATTGTAGCTAATCCCGGCAATGGCGGCGCAGGTCCTGTTCTTAAAGAATTGGCTAAGCATTTGCCTTTTGATTTTATTACTTTAAACGATACTCCTGACGGAACTTTTCCTAACGGTGTGCCTAACCCGCTGTTAATGCCTAATCGAGAAGCGACTGCTAAGATAGTGCGTGAAAGCGGAGCTGATTTGGGTATTGCCTGGGACGGTGATTTTGACCGCTGCTTTTTGTTTGACGAAAAAGCAGAGTTTATTGAAGGCTATTATATTGTAGGCCTTTTGACGGAGGTTTTCCTGCTCAAGGAGCCGGGTGCGAAGATTATGTTTGACCCGCGTCTCACTTGGAATACAGAGGATATTTTGCAGCGTGACGGCGGCGTGCCTGTGCGCTGTAAGAGCGGTCATGCTTTTATGAAAGAATGTATGCGTAATAACGATGTGCTTTACGGCGGCGAAATGAGCGCGCACCATTATTTCCGTGATTTTTCCTGCTGTGACAGCGGTATGATTCCTTGGCTTTTAGTAACGGAGCTAATCTGCCGCAGCGGTAAAACCTTGTCCCAGTTGGTGGGCGAGCGTGTGGAAATGTATCCGTGCAGCGGCGAAATTAACCGCAAGGTGAAGGATTCTGCTGCGGTTTTGGCAGAACTTGGCCAAAAATATGCCGACGGGAAGCAGGACCATTTGGATGGGCTGAGCGTAGCTTATGATAAGTGGCGCTTTAATGTGCGCGTTTCCAATACGGAGCCTGTAATGCGTTTGAATGTAGAAACTAAAGGCGATAAAGAACTGTTAGCTGCAAAAACAGAGGAGCTGCTTGCTGTTATCGGCGGCGAAGAAGCATAATTTTTGGGAAAGTAAGTGAGGCAATTTATGAATATTCTTGTTACCGGCGGCGCCGGATATATTGGTTCTCATGTAGTGGAGGAACTGCAAAAAAACGGCTTTACGCCTATTGTCTATGATAATCTTTCTACCGGGCACGAAGCTGCAGTGCCGGAAGATGTGCAGCTGATAGAAGGTGACATCCATGATGTGCGTTTTGCAAAGCATATTATGGAGCAGTTTAAAATAGATGCTGTTATTCATTTTGCGGCTAGCAGTCTGGTTGGCGAATCTATGACTAATCCTGCTAAATATTATTTTAATAACGTGGAGGGCAGCCTGCATCTTCTAGAAGCTATGCGCGGCGCAGGCGTGGATAGAATTGTATTTTCTTCTACGGCAGCAGTTTATGGCGAGCCGGAGCAGGTGCCGATTACGGAGGACAGCAAGCTGCTGCCTACCAATGTTTACGGACGTACTAAGCTGATGATAGAAAAAATGCTGGCTGACTATGATATGGCTTATGATATGCGTTATGTAGCGCTACGGTATTTTAATGCGGCAGGTGCATCTCCTACTCGTGATATTGGCGAGGATCACAGTCCGGAAAGCCATTTGATTCCTTTGATTTTAAAAACAGCGCAGGGTGTGCGCAAGCAGGTGGCAATTTTTGGCACGGATTATCCGACGGAGGACGGTACCTGTATTCGCGATTACATTCATGTATGTGATTTGGCGAAGGCACACGTGCTGGCTTTGCAGCATTTATTAAAAGGCGGTAGCAGCCGTGTGTATAATTTGGGCAGTGAAAACGGTTTCAGCGTGCGCCAAATGATAGATTCTGCCAAAAAGATTACCGCTGTTGATTTTGCGGTAGTGGAAGAGGAACGCCGTGCCGGTGATCCGGCAGTGCTTATTGCTTCTTCTGCCAAAATTCGCGAAGAGCTTGGCTGGGTGCCGCAGCATAGCAGTGTAGACGAGGTTATTGCTACTGCTTGGAAATGGCACAAGGGTCATCCGAACGGTTATAATGGATGAAACCTGTCTTGACACATACTATTGCTCCGTAGTAAAATAGTTTCAGTTGTTTTGGCTTATGCTTTAGAATGGCTGTTTTCAAGTGAACATGGTATTGCTTGCTGAAAATAAGGCATTAAGCAGAATATCTTTTGCGAGTGTGGCGGAACTGGCAGACGCACTAGACTTAGGATCTAGCGCCTTGCGGCGTGCAGGTTCGATTCCTGTCACTCGCACCATGCAGATTTATCCATACCTTCTTATGGGGGTATGGATTTTTTGTTTGTAGCTAAAATTTGTTAAGTTTGTTATGCTTATTAACAGTTTGGAGAATAGAAGACAAAAGAAGCAGCAGAAGTTTACAAAATTTCTTGACAAAAAAATATCAATTTGACATAATTTATGAAACAGGCTGGCCTCTGTCTGCATAAGCAGACGGGGGCTTTTTTAGGAGGGACAGGTATGGAGCAAATTTTATCGATTGTTGTACGTAACCAGCCCGGCGTTTTAATGCGTGTTGCCGGGATGTTTTCTCGCAGGGGCTATAATATTGACAGCTTGGCCGTTGGCACTACTCAAAATCCGGAATTTTCCCGTATGACCGTGACTATGGAGGCGGATGAGCCGACGGTGGTGCAGGTGTGCAAACAGCTGGCAAAGTTGGTAGAGGTGGAGAAGGTGAAGGTGCTGCCGCCGAAATCAAGCGCTACCCGCAGTATGGTGTTGGTAAAGGTACATGCAGGCGTTAAGCGGATGGAGCTGTTGCAGCTGGCTGAGGTTTTTCGTGCTCATGCGGTGGATGTTACCGGCGAATCGCTGATTTTTGTTGCAACCGGTGATGAGGGCAAGCTGAAAGCTTTTGTAGATATTATGCGTCCGTATGGTATTTCGGAAATGGTGCAGACTGGTTTGGTGGCTTTGGAGCGCGGTGATACTGCTTTGGCGGTAGAAGAATCACGTTTTCAATGGCCGACGGCAGACAATGCCCGAACAATATGAGGAAAGGATGTGAGCCTATGCAGATGACCGGTGCGGAAATTATGGTCAAGGTTTTGGCCGAAGAAGGTGTAACAACTGTTTTTGGCTATCCAGGCGGAGCAATTCTGCCTTTTTATGATGCGCTGCGGGACAGCTCTATTCAACATATTTTAACCGCTCACGAACAGGGAGCGGCACATGCGGCGGATGGCTTTGCCAGAGCCAGCGGTAAGGTGGGCGTGTGCATTGCTACGTCCGGCCCCGGCGCGACCAATTTGGTAACGGGCTTGGCGACTGCGTTTCTTGATTCCATTCCCGTAGTGGCAATTACCGGTCAGGTACAGCGCGCCTTGATTGGTCACGACGCTTTTCAGGAAGTAGATATTACGGGCATTACTATGCCTATTACGAAGCATAATTTTTTAGTTAAGAAGCCGGAAAATTTGGCGCAGACCTTGCGCTTGGCTTTTCAGCTGGCCAAGGAAGGACGCCCCGGACCGGTATTAGTTGACGTTCCCCGTGATGTGCAGACTGCCGTGCTTGAATATATTCCCGACAAGCTGCGCGAGCTGCCGCCGGTACTGCCGGATGAGGATAGAGTAGCTGCGGCGGTAGCGGCCATCAATAAGGCTCAACGACCGGTAATGCTGGTTGGCGGAGGTGTTATTAACGCTGACGCCGAATACGACGCTATGCACTTATGCGAAAAACTGCGTATTCCCGTTGTCAGCACTTTAATGGGCTTGGGCGCTATTAGTGCTTATCGCAGCTTGTTTTTAGGTATGACCGGCTTGCATGGTCACGAACGAGCTAATAATGCCGTTAAAGAGGCCGATTTAATTTTGGCTGTGGGCAGTCGTTTTAACGACCGCGTAACAGGCGAGCGTTCTCGTTACAGCGCGAATAAAACCATCATTCATCTTGATATTGACCCAGCGGAGCTGGATAAAAATATTGATTCCAGCATTGGTATTACGGGCAATATGAATATGACTTTAAATCTGTTGGAAAAAGGCAGTGTGCCTCATGATTTATCGGCTTGGTGGGAAAAAATCGCCTCTTGGCCGGGAATGGATGACGATTTTGGCGACGAGGGAGCGCCGCGCTTTTTCAAAGCCTTGAATCCCGTTATTAAAGGCAAGGATTATATTATTACCACGGACGTAGGCCAGCACCAAATGTGGGCGGCGCAGCATATAAAAATAGAATTTGCCCGTCAGCTTATCACCAGTGGCGGCTTAGGCACCATGGGCTTTGGTCTGCCTGCTGCCATGGGCGCGCAGCTGGCGCGTCCGCAAAGCCGCGCTATCAGCTTAAGCGGTGACGGCGGCTTTAAAATGACCGGCTCCGAGCTGTTCACCATTGCCAGCAATAATATTCCCGTAATTGCCATTGTGTTTAATAACAGCGGTTTGGGCATGATTCGTCAGCTGCAGACAGTGCAGTTTGCAAAACGCTTTACAGCCTGCGAAATGCCGGGCTATGTTGATTTTGTCAAATATGCCGAAGCCTTTGGTATTCAAGGCGAGCATGTCACTACGCCGGAGGATTTGGCGGCTGCAGTAGCTAAGACCATGGCAAAGCGCGAGCCTTATGTAATTGAGGTAACGCTTGACCCGAAAAATATGGTGCAGCCCATGGTGGCGCCGGGACTTGGCATTAACGATTTTGTTAAATTTAAGGATAAAAACTCATAATAAGAAAATAAATTGTCGAAGCGAGACTGTAAGCAGTTGCAGTTTCGCTTTTTTACTTTAAAGCACTTGCTCAAACTAATTAAAGATGTTACAATAAAATTACATGAATGCAGGCTGCTTTCATGCAAATATTAGTCCACTATTGTAAAAATAGTTAAGCCCATACGGACAGGCGGGACTGCTGCCGGCGTGGCACTGCCACATTATTGATTGAGTTAAAGCTCAAATTTTATAAGGTGATTGCTAGCAATCAAAATCAGTATCACTTGTGAAACGGTCAATAAGAGTAGTAAAAGTATTTGCTTACAAACTCTGAAAGTAAGTTGCATCGCGGCTTTCCGCAGGGAAAACGCGTAGTAGGGAATTTATCAAAGACAGGTGATGTTTTGGCATACCTGTCTTTATTTTTTATTTAGGGAGAAAAATTATGGAGAAACTTTCACAGCTGTCAGCGCCTATTTATGAAGCCTTGGAAGCTTTCCGCAAAAAGCGTGTAGTACCCTTTGACGTTCCGGGACATAAGCGTGGCCGTGGCAATCCGGAGCTGCGCGAGCTTTTGGGAGAAAAGTGCGTTAATTTGGACGTTAATTCTATGAAGCCGCTGGATAATCTGTGTCATCCGGTGTCCGTAATTCGAGATGCGGAGCAGCTGGCGGCAGAGGCCTTTGGCGCGGCGCATGCGTTTTTTATGGTAGGCGGAACTACTTCCTCCGTGCAGAGCATGGTGCTTTCTTCGACTAAGGCGGGAGAGAAAATTATTTTGCCGCGTAACGTGCATAAAAGCGTTATCAACGCGCTGGTTTTAAACGGCGCGATTCCGGTATATATCAATCCGGAGGTAGACAGTAAACTGGGGATTTCCTTGGGCATGGAAATTTCCGAAGCAGAAAAGGCTATTAGAGAAAATCCTGACGCTAAAGCGGTTTTGGTAAATAATCCTACTTATTACGGCATTTGTTCGGATTTGCGTTCTATTGTCAAGCTGGCGCATGCGCATAATATGTTGTGCTTGGTGGATGAAGCGCATGGCACGCATTTTTATTTTGGCCCCAATATGCCGGTTAACGCTATGGCGGCGGGTGCCGACATGGCTTCCGTTTCCATGCACAAATCCGGCGGCAGTTTAACCCAAAGTTCCTTGCTCTTGACCGGGCCGAAAGTAAATTGGGAATATGTAAGCCAAATTATCAATTTGACGCAAACTACCAGCGCTTCTTATCTGCTGCTTTCCAGCTTGGATATTTCCCGGCGTAATCTGTATATGCGCGGCGAAAGCTCCTTTAGCAAGGTGGCGGAAATGGCGGAATATGCCCGCGAGGAAATCAACACCATCGGCGGCTTTTACGCTTATGGCCGCGAGCTGATTAACGGCGGCAGTATTTTCGATTTTGACGTGACCAAGCTTTCCGTTTATACTCGCGATATCGGCTTGGCCGGCATTGAGGTTTACGATTTGCTGCGCGACGAATACGATATTCAAATTGAGTTTGGCGATATTGCCAATATTTTGGCGTATGTTTCTATTGGCGACCGTATTCAGGATATTGAAAGGCTGGTTGGCGCGCTGGCGGACATCAAGCGCTTGTATTCCTGCGATCCTTCCAAAATGCTGAACACGGAATATATTGCGCCGCAGGTTAAGGTTTCTCCTCAGGAGGCTTTTTATGCCAAGGACGAATCTCTGCCCATTGGCGAAACTGCGGGACGTATTTGCAGTGAATTTGTTATGTGTTATCCGCCGGGAATTCCTATTTTGGCTCCGGGCGAGGTAATTACTCAGGAGATTATCGAGTACATCAATTACGCTAAGGAAAAGGGTTGTTCCATGCAGGGACCGGAGGATCCGGAAGTAAATAATATCAATGTGCTCGTATAGATGCGAAAATTTTTATACTTAAATATATAAGGTTGTGATGGATAATGGAGCTGTGGTTTTCTGATTATCATACTGATGATGTTAAACTGGATATAAAAATTGAAAAGCAGCTTTTTGGTGAGGATACCGATTTTCAGCGTATCGATGTGTTTGAATCCAAAGAATTTGGTCGTTTTATTTCCTGCGATGGTACTATCGTATTTTCGCAAAAGGACGAATTTATTTATGATGAAATGATTGTACATGTACCTATGGCGGTGCATCCTTTGGTGCGCAAGGTGCTGGTTATCGGCGGCGGCGACGGCGGCGTAGCCCGCGAACTGTCGCGCTATCCCGAAATAGAAGCTATTGACGTGGTAGAAACGGACCATGTTTTTATTGATGTGTGCCGTGATTATTTTCCCGATAACGCTGTGGGCTTGGACGACGCGCGCGTAACGATTTTTAATGCTAATGGCCTGCGTTTTCTGCGTTCTAAAGTTAATGAATATGATTTGATTATCAATGATGCTATTGATCCATTGGGGCATGCAGCTGGTTTATTCACGAAAGAATTCTATGGCAACTGTTTCCGCGCATTGCAAGAGGATGGCATTATGGTTTATCAGCACGGCAGTCCGTTCTATGATGAAGATGAAGAAACCTGTCGCGCTATGCACCGTAAAGCCAGTCACAGCTTTCCTATCAGCCGTGTATATCAGGCGGCTATTCCTACTTGTCCGTCAGGCTATTGGCTCTTTGGCTTTGCTTCCAAAAAATATCATCCGCTCAAGGATTTTGACCCTGTAAAATGGAAGGCAAGGAACATTAAAACTTGGTATTATTCTGCTAATCTGCATAAGGGAGCGTTTATGCTGCCGAAGTATGTGGAAGATATGCTTGAAGAAGAAGAAAAATAGTCAGCGCGCATTTATTGATTTAATTTGTTATAGAAAAATTTTGAAGGAGATGAATTTTATGAGTAAATTATTAGTAATCGGTTGCGGCGGCGTTGCAGGTGTTGCTATCGCTAAATGCTGTCAAAACAGCAGTGTGTTTACGGAGCTGTGCATTGCCAGCCGTACTAAGGCAAAATGCGATGCAGTTGCCGAAAAATTACAGCCTACTACTTCTACCAAAATTACCACAGCTAAGGTAGATGCAGATAGTAAGGAAGAATTAGTTGCTTTAATTAAAGCTTATCAGCCGGACGCTGTGCTCAACGTGGCGCTGCCCTATCAGGATTTGACTATTATGGATGCCTGCTTGGAATGCAAGGTTGATTATATCGATACTGCTAATTATGAACCGGAAAATATCGATGACCCTGCTTGGCGCGAGGTTTATGACAAACGCTGCAAGGAAGAGGGTTTCTCTGCTTACTTCGATTATTCCTGGCAATGGGCATATAAAAAGAAATTTGCCGACGCAGGCATTATGGCGCTTTTGGGGACAGGCTTTGACCCAGGCGTTACCAGCGTTTTTTCTGCCTACGCGTTAAAACACTATTTTGACCAAATAGATACCATTGATATTTTAGACTGCAACGGCGGTGATCATGGTTATCCCTTCGCTACAAACTTCAATCCCGAAATCAATCTGCGCGAGGTTTCTGCTCCCGGTTCTTATTGGGAAAACGGCAAGTGGGTAGAAATTCCTGCTATGGCTATTAAACGTGAATATGATTTCCCCGAAGTTGGTATGAAGGATATGTATCTGCTGCACCATGAGGAAATTGAATCTTTGGCTAAAAATATTCCTAGCGTCAAACGCATTCGCTTCTTTATGACCTTTGGCCAAAGCTATTTAACACACATGAAATGTCTGGAAAACGTTGGTATGCTGTCCACTAAGCCTATGCTGTACGAAGGCCGCGAAATTGTACCTATTCAATTTTTGAAAGCCTTGCTGCCTGATCCCGCTTCCTTGGGACCGCGTACAGTGGGTAAGACTAATATTGGCTGTATATTTACCGGTACCAAAAACGGCGCAAAGAAAACCGTTTATATTTATAATGTCTGTGACCATCAGGAATGCTACAAAGAAGTTGGCTCTCAAGCTATCAGCTATACCACAGGCGTGCCTGCGATGATTGGTACTGCTTTAGTTATTACTAAGCAATGGCAGGGCAAGGGCGTATTCAATGTAGAAGAATTTGATCCTGATCCGTATATGGAGATGCTCAATCAATACGGTCTGCCTTGGGTAGTTGAAGAAAATCCGGCGTTGGTAGAATAAGATGACGGACGCAAAAAAGACGGTAATGCCGGCTTATGCGGTGAACACAGCTAAAGGTGAGGCTAAGCTGCAAGCAATGCAGGAACGGCTGGCTTTGGCAAAGCAGGAAGCGGTTTTGCAGGCACTGCCTACTCCCTGCTATGTAGTGGACGAGGCTAAGCTGATAAAAAATTTAGAGCTGCTGCAAAAGGTACAGCAGGAAACCGGTTGCCATATTTTGCTGGCGCAGAAATGTTTTTCTATGTTTCGCCTTTATCCTTTGATTGGTCAATATTTGGCAGGAACTACTGCCAGCGGTATTTACGAGGCGCGTCTTGGCCGTGAGGAAATGGGGAAGGAAAACCATGTTTTTGCGCCTGCGTTTAAAGACGAAGATATGCAGGAGCTGGTGCAGATTTGCGACCATATTGTTTTCAATTCCATGGCGCAGTTGGAAAAACATCGTTCCGTTTGGCAGGAGGCTGGTGTCAGCGTGGGCATTCGCGTCAATCCGGAATATTCTACGCAGGAAGCGGAGCATGCCATTTATGATCCCTGCGCTTATGGTTCTCGCTTGGGAGTAACCTTGGCTAATTTTCCGGAGCAGCTTCCCGCAGGCGTGGAAGGCTTGCATTTTCACACTTTATGCGAGCAGAATGCCGACGATTTAATCGCTACCTTTAAAGCTTTTGAAAGCAAATTCGGCAAATATTTTGCGCAGCTCAAATGGCTGAATCTTGGCGGCGGCCATCACATTACCCGCGCCGATTATGACGTGCAGGCGTTAATTGCTTTGCTCAATTACATTCGCGAAAAATATAATCTTAAGGTTTATTTAGAGCCGGGCGAGGCGGTAGCCTTGAACGCAGGCTATTTGGTAACCGAGGTGCTGGATATAGTGCGCAACGGTTTAGACGTTTTGATTTTGGACGCTTCCGCAGCCTGTCATATGCCGGATGTGTTAGAAATGCCTTATCGTCCGCCTTTGCGTGGAGGTTTTGCAGCCGACGAAAAGCCGTATACCTATCGTTTGTCTTCCATGACCTGCTTGGCAGGGGATGTGATTGGCGATTACAGCTTTGTTAAGAAAATAAGAATTGGCGACAAGCTTATTTTTGAGGATATGGCTATTTATTCTATGGTGAAAAATAATACCTTTAACGGTATGCCTTTGCCGGATATTGTACTGCTGTATAAAAACGGTACTACAGAGTTGGTGCGCCGTTTTGGGTATGAAGATTTTAAAGGACGTTTGTCATGATGATAGAAAATGTAACGCCCAAACAGGCCGGCTTTTATATGCCTGGCGAATATGAGCGTCATGCAGGCTGTATTATTGTATGGCCGCAGCGGCCGGGCTCTTGGAGCTTTGGCGCCGAAGCTGCCTGCGAAGCTTTTACGGCCGTCATTAAAGCTATTGCCGCCAGCGAGCATGTTTACGTTGTCTGCGATAAAAATAAAGACCTGCACTGGCAGCGGGCAGAAAAAATGTTGACTGGCGTAGAAAATGTGGAGCTGGTTAATCTGCCTACTGACGACAGCTGGGCCAGAGATATTGGCGCTACCTTTGTGGTAAAAAATACTGCGCAGGGTCGCCGGGTGCGGGGCGTCAACTGGCGCTTCAACGCTTGGGGCGGCGAGGTGGACGGGCTGTATCCCGATTATGAGCAGGATGACGCTTTTGCCGCTGCCTTTGCGGAAAAATTTGGCTACAAAATTTTTAATGCAGCGCCCTTTGTTTTAGAGGGCGGTTCCATTCACTGCGACGGCGAGGGTACGGCCATGGTGACGGCATCCTGTCTTTTAAGTGCAGGCCGCAATCCTAGTCTCACGCAGATGCAGATTGAGAACAGGCTTAAAGAATATTTGGGTGTCGAAAAGGTTTTGTGGTTGCCGCGCGGCATTTATAATGATGAAACTAACGAGCATGTAGATAATGTGTGCGCTTTTATTCGTCCGGGCGAAGTAGTTTTGGCTTGGACTGATAATGTAAACGACCCTCAATATGCTTTGAGTAAGGCCAGCTTGGAGTATTTAGAGCAGGCTGCTGACGCTAGGGGCAGAAAAATTATTGTGCACAAGCTGCCAATTCCTGATGTTCCAGTGTGTATTTCGGAAGCAGAGGTTGCAGGTTTTGATTTTGTCGAGGGCGAGGATATGCGGGAAGCAGGCGAGCGTTTGGCAGCTTCCTATGTAAATTTTTATTTTAGTAATGACAGTGTGGTGGTGCCTGCCTTTGGCGGCGAAAATATTGTCGGCGACCGGAGAGCGGCGGAAATTTTAGCTAAGCTGTGTCCGGAACGCCAAATTGTGCAGATTCCTGCCCGCGCAATTTTGACAGGCGGCGGCAATATTCACTGTATTACGCAGCAGATTCCGGAGGGAGTACGCTAAATGGAAAAAATTAAAGTGGCGGCGGTACAAATGCGATGTGTTGCAAGCCGTGAAGATAATCTGTGCCATGCAGAAGAATTAGTGCGCGAAGCCGCTGGCAACGGCGCGCAGCTTGTTTTGTTGCCCGAACTGTGGGAACGGCAATATTTTTGTCAGGAACGTCGTTATGAATATTACGCTTATGCAGAACCTGTGACAGAAAATGCTGCGGTGAAAATGGGTCAGCGTTTAGCTAAAGAGCTGGGCATTGTTCTACCTATAAGCTTTTTTGAACGTGATGTCAACCAACTGTATAATTCCATTGCCTGCATTGATGCCGACGGTGAAAATTTAGGCGTTTACCGCAAAACTCATATTCCTGACGATCATTTTTATCAGGAGAAATTTTATTTCAAACCGGGCGATAAAGGCTTCAAAGTATTTGCTACCCGCGTAGGCAAAATCGGCGTCGGCATTTGCTGGGATCAATGGTTCAGCGAAACTGCCCGCTGCCTGGCACTAAATGGTGCAGAAATTTTGCTTTATCCTACTGCTATCGGTTCCGAGCCTATTTTAGATACGGATAGTATGCCTCATTGGCGCAGAGTTATGCAGGGGCACAGCGCCGCTAATTTAATGCCGGTGGTTGCGGCTAACCGCATTGGGTTGGAAACCGTGGAGCCGTGTACAGAAAACGGCGGACAAAAATCCTCGTTGCTTTTTTATGGTTCTTCCTTTATGACCGACGGTACGGGCGCGTTAATTCAGGACGCCAGCCGCGATAAGGAAGAAATTCTTTACGCTGAATATGATTTTGCCGCGTTGGCAGAGGATCGTTTAAGCTGGGGCTTGTTCCGTGACCGCAGGCCTGAGTGCTACGGTAAAATAGTTAATAAATAAGTAAAACAAGAGTAAATATGATATTTTCGCAGAGTAGAATATTGTATTTACTCTTTGCTTTCTGCAAAAATGTGAAAGGTAAGATTTATGGGAAAGGTAACAGAGCGCAGTGTGCGGTATGGAGGCAAGCTGATAGTGTATCAATTTGAGCGCAAATCCGTAAAAAATATCAATCTGCATGTTTACGGCGACGGCAGAATTTATGTGTCGGCACCATACGGTGCGCGGGTAAAATATGTTGATGAGCTGGTAATCAATAATGCGGAAAAAATAGAAGCTCAGCAAAATAAATTGCGCACCAAACAAAAGCTGCGGGAAGCAAATCAAATTGAAGCGGTCTCGCTCATGCGTCTGGCTGATGATAAGGTTTACATAGGAGAATTTGTTCTGCCTTTGCGCGTTGTTAAAGGTGCAAGAAATACCATAGCTTTACGCGAGGGCGTTGTGATAATCACGCAGCCCGATATTGCAGACGAAAAATTGCAGCGGGAATTGTTGCTGCAATTTAAAAAACAGCTGGCTGGATATTTGTTCAGCGCGTTAGTATTAGAGGTACATAGAAAATTACAACCGTACAAGGTGCCGCAGCCGATACTTAAAGTGCGAGAGATGAAAACCCGCTGGGGCTCGTGGAATGTATCTAAATATATTATGACGCTAAACGCTAAGCTGGTGTTTTTTCCGAAAAAAGTTATTGAGTATATTATTATGCACGAATTCTGCCATTATTTTGAAGCCAATCATAGTCCGCGTTTTTATGCATGGCTGGCAGAATTTATGCCCGACTGGCAGGAGCGTAAACGGCTGTTAAATGTGCTGAATGTAAAATTAGGCTAAGCTGTGCGATTATTATTATGTGGATTGCGAGCAGCGTTAAAAGTTGAAAGTAAAAATCGTAAAAAAATTAGCAAAAAAGTGTTGACAAAAAGTGTTTTATGTCTTATACTTATATTCGTTGCTGATGCGTTGGTAATAAATGCGGAAATAGCTCAGTGGTAGAGCACCTCCTTGCCAAGGAGGGGGTCGCGAGTTCGAATCTCGTTTTCCGCTCCAATTAAAAATTTGCCCGACAGTTTGTGCTGTCGGGTTTTTTTAGTATTGTCAAGCGGCGACTGTTGTGATATGATATTATGAGCGATTTGTGCCGGCATATTTTGCGCTTTAAAACGCTGGCAGTTTAATCCGATTATATTATTATTTTACCCACATAAATTTAAGGGAGGATTTTTTAATGAATGTTACTGTTGAAAGAGTAGAAAATGAGGCAACTTTAAAAATTACCGCTCCGGCTGCTGATGTCAATGCCGGTTTCAAAAAAGCTGTACAAAAAATCGCTAACAGCGTAAACATTCCCGGCTTCCGTAAAGGTAAAGCTCCTCGCGCTATTATCGAAATGCACTATGGCAAAGAAGCTGTAAAACAAGAAGCATTTGAAATGGTAGCTAACAAATTATACACCGAAGCTTTGGAGCAAGAGCACCTGATTCCTGTTGAAGATCCTAAAGTAGAAGAATCTACCTTTGAAGAAGGTCAAGATTTGGCTTTGACCATTAAAGTAACCGTTAAACCGGAACCTGAACTGGGCGAATACAAAGGCTTGCATGTTGAGAAAAAAGAAGCAGTTGTAACCGACGAAGACGTTGATGCTCAAATGAACGACCTGCGCAACCGCAATGCTAAAATGGTAGCAGCAGAAGAAGGTCACGTAATTGAAAAAGGCGATTTCGCTATTATCGACTTTGCCGGCACCGTTGGCGGTGAAGCTTTCAGCGGCGGCGAAGGCAAGGGTTATCCTTTGGAAGTGGGCTCCAACTCCTTTATCCCCGGTTTTGAAGATCAACTGGTTGGCTTGTCCAAAGGTGATGCAACCGACGTAGAGGTTACTTTCCCCGAAGAATATTTCGTAAAAGAACTGGCTGGCAAAGAAGCAGTTTTCAAAGTTAACATTCAAGACGTTAAAATTAAAGAGCTGCCCGAGCTGACCGACGAATATGTTGCTGCTAACAGCGAATTCAAAACTGTGGAAGAAATGCGCGCTAACTATAAAGAGCGTATGCAAAAAGCTGCAGAAGAAAACGCAAAGGTTGAATATGAACATGCTTTGATTGACGCCGCTGTTGCCAATGCTAAATTCACTGTTCCTCCTATTATGATTGAAGACCGCATCAGCCAAATGGTAGAAGAAATGCGCATGAGCTTGGAAAGCCGCAAAATGAACATGGAAATGTACAAACAATACACCGGTTTGACTGACGAGCAAATTCGCGAAAATCAACATCCTGCTGCAGAAGAAAACGTTAAGACCGATTTGGTTCTTGACGCTATCGCTAAAGCAGAAAACATTCAAGTTGACATGGCTGACGTTGATGCAGAAATCTCTGCTATCTCTGCTCAACATGGCGCTTCTGTTGAGGAAGTTAAGAAAATTATTAAATCCAATGGCACCATGGGCCTGCTCTTGGCTAACATTTTACGCCGCAAAGCTGCTCATGTAGTAATCGACAGCGCAAAATAATTTGTGCTCTGATTTTGTTCAGTAAAGGAGTGTGACAAAATGAATTACGTGCCTATCGTTGTTGAACAATCCAGCCGCGGCGAGCGTTCTTATGATATTTATTCCCGCCTTTTAAAGGACAGAATAGTATTTGTGACTGGTCCTATTGATGACAATATGGCCAATGTTGTCATCGCTCAATTATTGTTCCTGGAATCCGAAGATCCTGATAAGGATATTCATTTGTACATCAATAGCCCGGGCGGCAGTGTGAGCGCCGGCATGGCTATTTATGATACGATGCAATACATTAAGCCTGACGTTTCTACTATCTGCATGGGAATGGCTGCCAGCATGGCTTCTGTATTGTTGGCTGCCGGTGCGCCGGGCAAGCGCTTTGCTCTGCCATATTCCAGAGTAATGATTCATCAGCCCTTGGGCGGAGCTCAAGGTCAGGCTACAGAAATTGAAATTCATGCTCGCGAAATCCTGCGTATTCGTCAGGAAATGAACGAGGTTCTGGCTAAGCACACCGGTCAAAGCGTGGAAAAAATCTCTGCTGATACCGAGCGCGATCATTATCTTACCAGCAGAGAAGCAATGGAATACGGCTTGATTGACGAGGTTGTGAGCCGTAGCAAATCAGCAGAATAAATCATAATTAAGCTGCAAAGGAGATTTACAATATGAGTTCTGACGAGAATCAAGGTAAGAATCTGTGCTGTTCCTTTTGCGGCAAGCGCGAAAGCCAGGTACGCAGACTTATTGCCGGCCGCGGTGTATGTATCTGCGACGAGTGTATAGAATTTTGTAAGGATATGCTCGATGAAGATAACCAGCAGGCAGCTAAAGAGATTGCTGTTGATATTAACGAGCTGCCGAAACCGCAGGAGATCAAGGCGATCTTAGATGAATATGTTATCGGTCAGGATGAGGCGAAAAAAACCTTGTCCGTGGCTGTGTACAACCATTATAAACGCATAAATTACGAATTGCAGAATCCGCAGGAAGAGCGCGACTTAGAGCTGCAAAAATCCAATATTCTTATGCTTGGACCCACCGGCAGCGGCAAAACACTGCTGGCGCAGACCTTAGCAAAAATTTTACAAGTGCCCTTTGCTATGGCTGACGCTACTACTTTGACAGAAGCAGGTTATGTTGGCGAAGACGTAGAGAATATTCTTTTAAAGCTGATCATTAACGCTGATTACGACGTGGAGGCTGCTCAGCGCGGTATTGTTTATATCGACGAAATTGATAAGATTTCCCGCAAATCCGAGAATGTTTCTATCACTCGCGATGTTTCCGGCGAAGGTGTACAGCAAGCTTTGCTGAAAATTTTGGAGGGCACTGTTGCCAGCGTGCCGCCTAAAGGCGGGCGCAAGCATCCTCATCAGGAATTTATCAATATTGATACCACAAATATTCTGTTTATCTGCGGCGGTGCTTTTGCTGGCCTGGAGCATATTATCAATGCTCGCGTAGGCAAGAAAAATTTGGGCTTCGGCGCGGATATCCGCAAAAAAACAGAAATCAATACGGATGAGGTTTTTGATAAGGTGCTGCCGGAAGATATTATGAAATTCGGCATTATTCCGGAATTTGCAGGTCGTCTGCCAGTTGTAGTAACGCTTAATTCCTTGGATAAGCAGGCTTTGGTAAAAATTCTTACCGAGCCTCGCAACGCTTTGGTGAAGCAATATAAGCGTTTCTTGGAAATGGACGGCGTAGAGCTGGAGTTTGAGCCTACCGCTTTGGAAGCAATCGCGGAAGAAGCGCTCAAGCGCAATGCCGGCGCTCGCGGTCTGCGGGCCATAATCGAATCTATTATGCGCAATGTAATGTATGATGCTCCTTCCCGTGACGATTTGAAAAAATGTATCGTTACTGAAGCCACTGTGCGTGAGCATTGTGAACCGCAAATGATTGTGGAAGAATAAGGAACAAATTAGGGGGAAGGTGAATAACTGCCTTCCCTTTTTTATTGATTTTTCTATTACCTTTTATTTGAAGGAAAGGAGGTAGCAGATGGCAGAAATAATGGAAAACGAAAATAATTTACTCACTATGCCGCTGTTGGCGTTGCGCGGCCTTTTGGTGTTGCCGGGTATGCTGGTCAACGTGGATGTGGGACGTGATAAATCTATGGCGGCGGTTAGAGCTGTTATGGAAAAAGATAAACGTATTATTCTTACTGTGCAAAAGGATGCAGCTCAAGCCGAATTTACTGCGGCAGATTTATATTCCTGGGGCGTAGTGGCAGAGATCAAACAGCAGCTTACTCTGCCCAGCGGCGCTATGCGGCTGCTGGTTGAGGGCTTAGCGCGTGTGCGTTTAAGCAATGTTGCTGAAGTCCATCAAAATGACAGCGACTTTTTTGTGGGTCAAGGTTATGTTGTCAATAGTATAGCAGGTGATGCTGCAGAAGAGACGGCACTTCGACGCCTGCTTTTAGATGCTTTTGAAAATTGGGTTTTGGTAACAAAAAAAATAAATGCTGACGTTGTGCAAGCTTTTAAGGCGCAGCCTGATACCGGACGCGTAGCCGATATGATGACAGGTTATCTGCCTGTTTCTTTGGAAGAAAAAGAACAGATTTTAGAAATTGCCGATATTAACAGCCGTTTGCACTATTTATACGAGCTGATGACGCGCGAGCAGGAAATTGCCGCTTTGGCTAAAAATATATCTAAGCAAGTGCATGAACAGGTAGAGAAAAATCAAAAGGAATATTATCTGCGCGAGCAAATTAAGGTTATCAGCCAGGAGCTGGGTGAAGCGGAGGACGTGCAGAGCGAGATTGCCGAATATAAACGGAAAATTTCTGAGCTTAAGCTGCCGGAAAATGTCAACGACAAGCTGAATAAAGAGTTCAGCCGTTTGCTGAAAATGCCGCCTATGACTCCGGAGGGAGCTGTAATCCGCAGTTATATAGATGCTTTGCTGTCCTTGCCTTGGGGAAAATTTACCGAGGATAATTTTGATTTAAAATTAGCGCAGCAAACGCTCGATAGAGACCATTATGGCTTAAAAAAAGTTAAAGAGCGCATTTTGGAGTATTTGGCGGTGCGCGCACTGTCCAAAAACAGCCGCGGACCGATTTTGTGCTTGGTAGGTCCTCCCGGCGTGGGCAAAACCAGCTTGGCTTTTAGCATTGCCCGCGCTATTGGCCGCAACTTTACCCGCATATCTTTAGGCGGCGTGCATGATGAGGGCGAAATTCGCGGCCATCGCCGCACTTATATCGGTTCTATGCCTGGACGCATAATTCACGGTATGCAGACGGCCGGTTGTATGAATCCCGTGTTTTTGCTGGATGAAGTAGATAAAATGGCTTCGGATTTTCGCGGCGACCCTGCGTCAGCGCTGCTGGAGGTGCTCGACCCGGAGCAGAATAATTCTTTTAGCGATCATTTTATTGAATTCCCTTTTGATTTGTCTAATGTTTTTTGGATTGTGACGGCTAATTCAATGGAAACAATACCACTTCCGCTGCGCGATCGTATGGAAATAATTACTCTTGACAGCTATACTGATGAAGAAAAGGTAAAAATTGCGCAGCTACATCTTTTGCCTAAAGAAATTAAGCTTAACGGCTTAGAAAATTATAAGGTTTCCGTAAGTGAAAAGGCTATCCGTCGCGTAATTCACGACTACACCCGCGAAGCAGGCGTGCGTAATTTGGAGCGCAAGCTGGCGGGCGTATGCCGTAAGGTTGCTTATCATATTGTGCAGGGTAAAAAGAAATCTGCTATGGTCAGTGAAAAGAATTTGGAAAAATATTTGGGCAAAGTGCTCTTTATGGACGACGATATCAGCTTAGAGTCAGCTGTGGGTATCTGCAATGGTTTAGCGTGGACCAGCGTAGGCGGCGAGCTTTTAAAAGTAGAGGTTTTAGCTTTTAAAGGCAAGGGCAATTTAACTTTGACCGGACAGCTGGGCGACGTTATGAAAGAATCTGCACAGGCAGGTTATACCTACATTCATAGCCGCGCTAAAATTTTAGGCTTGGATGAAAGCTTTAGCGAGAATACTGATTTGCATATTCATCTGCCGGAGGGCGCTGTGCCTAAGGATGGGCCTTCTGCCGGGGTGACTATGGTTACGGCTATGGTTTCTGCTTTGACCGGTAAATGTGTGAAGGGCAAGCTGGCGATGACCGGCGAAATTACTTTGTCAGGCAAGGTTTGGCCCGTGGGCGGCATTAAAGAAAAGATGCTGGCAGCTTACCGTTACGGCATTAAAACTGTGCTGCTGCCCAAGCGCAATATGCAGGATTTGGATGAGCTGCCCGATAATGTGCGTAAAGCTATGGAATTTATTGCTGTAGAGCATTTAGACGACGTTTTGCAAATTGCTTTGGAGGATTGTCATGAGTAAAGAAGCTTGGGATATTATTCGTGCTAAATATGTTGCGTCCGCTGTGCGCGCTGACCAATATCCGCCTGTCAAGATGATTGAGGCAGCGTTTATCGGTCGCAGTAATGTGGGCAAATCCTCTTTGATAAATTCTTTGTGCCGCCGCAACAGTTTGGCGCGTGTAAGCTCTACTCCCGGCAAAACGCAGACCATCAATTTTTATGAACTGGAGGCGAAGCGTTCCAGCGAAGGCTTGGATGAAAGAGCAAAATTTTATTTAGTGGACTTGCCGGGTTACGGCTTTGCCCGTACTAATCGCAATAACAAGGAGCAATGGTCGGGATTTATCAGCAAATATTTGTCGGAAAGCCCCAATTTGGGACTTGTCTGCCAGCTGATAGATATCCGCCATAAGCCTATGGACAGCGACATGGAATGCTTTGAGTGGCTTAAAAGCTGCGGCTTGAAGGTGCAGGTTGTGCTCACTAAATCAGACAAGCTTTCCAAAAACGCCGCTGCATCGCAAAAGGCGTTGTTCAAGCGGGAAATGGGCTTGTCAGAGGATGATATTATTACCTATACCTCTAGCCAACATACTAACCGCGGCGAGCTAATTAACCGCATTTTAAGAGCTTTGGTTGCCAACGGTACGGGAGAAGAAGTTTAAATTAAAAAAATTACGGAATTGGGAGAGGAGAAGCAATGCCTTTAAATCGTTTCTTACTATTTATAATGGCTCTGTGCGTAGGGCAGCTTTTAGTGCGCCTGCATCTTCCCATTCCGTTTTTGTTGGGCGGCTTGGTTTCGGCGATTGCCGTAAAAACTTGTGCGCGCAGAGCAGCAGTAAGCTGGCCGAAAAAATGGCGCGAATATGCTTTGATGATAGCCGGTTATGGCATTGGCTCTACCTTCACCAACGACACCTGGCATAATTTTATCAACGAGCTGTTGGGCGTCACAGAAGCCACGGTAGTGATTTTGGGGGCCAGTTTAGCGTTGGCCTTTATTACTGCTAAACTTTCCAAAGAAAATTTAAAAAGCTGTATTATGGGTATGCTGCCAGGCGGCATGACGCTGACTATGCTTTTGGCAGAGGAAGACAAAGAAGTAAATCCTAATGTAGTTATGGTCATGCAGGTAATTCGTCTTTTGAGCGTGGTCGTAACAGTGCCGTTTTTAGTAATTTGGCTGTTGGATGCAAGGGTAGTGGGCAGCAGTGTGGCTTTGCCTAATTTAGGCGGTATACACTGGCTGGTGTTTATTCCTTTGGCCGTTTTAGGAAACTTTATGGCTGTCAAAATTCATCTGCCTACGCCTAAACTGCTAGGTCCAATTTTGGCTACGGCAGCCTTTGCCGTATATTCCGGCGGCGTACAGCCTGTGCCTGTTTATATTATGGCTACGGCGCAGGTAAGCATTGGCCTGTTTATGGGTATGCAGCTTGACGCAGAGCGCATTATGAAAACAAGTAAAATGGTGCCATTTATTTTAGTGGGAACTGCTTTTTTGATAGCGGTGAGCATTGGTATGGCGTATGTGCTTAGTGCGCGTTACGGTTTCAGTCTGGTAACGGCGTTCTTGGCCATGGCTCCCGGCGGCATTGCAGAAATGTCTTTGGCCGGAATGAGTATGAATGAGAATGTATCCATTATCATGACCTATCAGCTGGTACGTGTGCTGGCTATCAATATTGGTGTACCGCCGCTATTGGCTTGGATGTTCAAATATAAAACAGCGTAAGCAGAAAAATAAACAAAAGAAAAGCGTTGTAGCCTTTGATGTGACTTTCAAAAGCTTGCAACGCTTTTCTTTTTGTTATATTAGATTTTTTTCTCCCCATTCGCACATTTGGTCAAGAATGGGAATGAGAGATTTTCCGCGCTCGGTTAAGCTATATTCAACCTTGGGCGGGATTTGCGGATACTCCTCACGGTACACAAGTCCGTCGGCTTCTAATTCTTTGAGTGTGACGCTTAGGGTTTTGTAGGAAATGGTGCCGATATATTTTTTCAGCTCATTGAAACGCACCACCTTGTAGCCCATCAGCGCGTATAAAATGAACATTTTATATTTTCCTTGAATAAGCGACATAGTATATAGCTAAAGCCTGTTGCTTCCACTTTTGTCTCTTGAATACATGTAATGTTCATTGACGATGATTTTAAAACTATCGCTCCGGAATTTTTGGCAGCGGACGCAGTGGTCTTTACCATGCCCGTTTATTGGTATTCCATTCTTACTGCAATGGACTATGGTGGGTGAGGTGTTGGTTCCCGGCGTTTTAAACGCAGGCGATATTGCCAAAACTGACGGCTGTCAGCAAGCAGCTGCTCTGGCAGAAAAATTTTAAATAAAAATTTTATAAACAAGCAGAGAGGTGTTTGCCTTTTAAGTAGGCGGCTCTCTGTTTTTATTTGCCATTAGTTTATTAAATTTAATGATAAGACACTAAAATATTTTTATAAAAACAAAAAATAAAACAACTAAGCGCTTGTATTCAAGTAACGGGACAATAAAAGTCCATACTGGACAAAATCTAGCCAATGTGTTATAATACCCTCAAGATAAAGATAATATCCACGATAAAGTTACGAAGGAGGAAAAATTATGTTAGAGAAAATGCTGAAGGTTTTTTATGAATTTCAAGTATTGTATATTCACTAAGATAGGAGACGAGTAAATTATGTTAGAAAGATTTGTAAAGGCTCTCTATGAGATGCATGTATTTTACATTCACTAAGAGGCAGACATGAACAGTAGTAATTTATAAAAGCACTTGGCAGAAAAATGCTGAGTGCTTTTTATTTTGGCTGCAAACGGCTGCATATTAAGCGATTGGCGTAAGATTTATTTTTGCGAGAATTCTTATTAGGAATTATTGTCTTAGAAAAAATTAGGAAAAATTTCTCGCAAAAGTCTTGACATTCTTAATGAGAATAAGTATAATTAAAGCATCAAATCAATATTTCGTATAAGGCGCTAATTGGTGCAAATCCACACGGTCCCGCCGCTGTAACAGATTTTTTCCGGAGTCAGCAAAGCGTTTTATACAAGCATATGCTTGACCTGCGAGCGACAGGAGAGATGTTAACAGATGAGGTGCTGTTTATGTGAGAGTGGCAGCTTCCTTAGATGCGCGCATTGAACCGCTTCTGCTTGCAGGAGCGGTTTTTTATCGCCTTAGCAAGTGGGGCGAAATATTGATTTTACCCAAATTTATTGGAACATAAGCAAACCGGACATTTGCTTTTGCATATTTTGCTTATATGCCGTTCTACAAACATACTACTCCTTATCTTCTCCTCCATTTTATGTTAGCGTTGCATAGATGTGGCACGCTAAGCTGATAAAAAAGCCGCCACGCAAAAGGCGGTTTTTTTATTATCGGTGAAAAATATTGAGTTAGATATTGCTAACTCAATACAAAAGTGTTATAATGCACAATGTAAAGTGCAAGCTAACTAAAAAATATAGTTAGTTTTAGCTTATAAAATTCTGACGACGGCACTGACTGTAAAATAATTACGTGTGCAAAACCGTTAGAGAATTTAGCTGCGCTTTGATTGAATATATTTTTAAGGGGGATTTTCTATGAAAAAATCTTTAGTTTTGGCAATGGCTATGGCTTTGGGCGTAACTGCCTCTGCTTATGCGGCAAATCCTTTCAGCGACGTACCGGCAGGGCATTGGGCTTATGACAGTATTAGTAAATTGGCTGCCAGCGGTGTAATCGAAGGCTACGGCGACGCTACCTTCGGCGGCGATAAGCTGATGACCCGTTACGAAATGGCGCAGATTGTGGCTAAAGCAATGGCCAAAGGCGCTAACGTGGACAAGCTGGCTGCCGAATTTGCTGACGAGCTGGATAATTTGGGCGTGCGTGTAGCCAATTTAGAAAAGAAAGCCGATAACGTCAGAGTAACCGGCGAGGTTCGTTATCATTATATGAGCACCGATTACGGTTACGAGCACGAGCTGCGTTCTCGTATTTTCGTGAACGGTCAAATTAACGACGACTGGAATTATACCGGCATGATTCAAAATATTCAGGAGTTTGGCAATAATTCCGGCGACGAAGAAACTAAATTGAAACGCGCTTTTGTAGAAGGCAAGCTGGGTGGCGTAGCCGTAAAGGCAGGCCGTTACGACGCTTTCTTTGCCGACGGTAATATTTATGATGCGGAAGCGGACGGCGTAGAGCTTTCCTACGGCGACAAGGTAAAGCTCACCGGCTTTGTGGGCAAGGGAACCGACGCCGAAGTTGAAACAGCTCCGGACGAATTTGGCGACGGAACCTATGGCAAATATGCCGGCGCGGAAATCAGCGGCGCTTTTGGCGACGTGAACGCCAAGGTTGGCTATTTGAAATTTAAGGATATGTATGAAAATGATTATAATATTGGCAAAGGCTTGGACAACGATATTTTCTACGTGGGCGCCGATTATACCATGGGCGACATTACCTTATCCGCCATGTATTTAAAGGGCGACGCCAGCCACGATAAAAATGCAGCCTTTGATAAAGGCTTGCAAGAATTGGACGACGACGGTTACGTGATTGGTTTGGCTTATAAGGGCGCAGAAGCAGACGCTCCCGGCAGCTGGGGCTTGTTCGCCAACTATTATGACCAAGGCGGCCAAACCTATATCGCTCACACCACTGATGCCAACACCTTTGATAACGCAGGCTTCAAAGGTTATGGCGTAGGCGCCAACTATACATTTGCCAAAAATATGGTAGGCACCGTTGTTTACTATGACACCGAAAGCAAATTGGACAGCAGAGAAGACGATAAACGTATTTGGGCAGATTTGACCTTTACTTTCTAAAAAAATTAGCTTGCAAAAGCTCTTGCCTCACTGTTGAAGGTGAAGCAAGAGCTTTTTTCGTTCAACATAAAGAGCAGCGCTCAAATTCCGTCGTTAAAAGTTTTAACAAAATTTGAGATATGTGCGAACTTTATGTGATGTTGTACATTCTTGCTATAAATAATGGTATAATGATGATATAAAAAATATTTAGCAGGAGCTTTTTGTTGATGAAAGGATGTGCAGAGTGAAAAACTCATGGAAAATAAATTTGGCGCTGACAGGCTTTGTACTAGCTTTGTGTGCGCCCGTAAGTGCGTCTGATACGCTGCTGGCGTCAACGGAATTAGAGCTTGCTGACGGTAAGGTTACGGCAGAGTTGTGGGGAGACCGTTATACCGGCGGCTATGCTGATGATTTGCTGGTTTTGCTGAAAGACGGCAAGCAAAAAATTATGACTGCTTATACGCCTTCGGTTAAAGGCGGCTATAACCCGTTTTTGCAGGCTGTGCAAATAAAGTCTCTGTCCAATGCAGAACAAACAGGCGCTGCAAAAAATTCAGCTGCTACTAAAAAAGGCCAGCAGCTTTTGCTGAGCGTGGCGCAGGGAGATTGGCAGGCTATCAGCGAATACCGAGTACTGGATTTTACTGACCTAAAAAAAGTGCAGGAAATTTTTGGTGCGGTAGAAAGCATGGGGATAGTCAGTGAAGCATATAATAAGGAAGAAAAACTGCATGTCACATTAAAGGACGGACAGAAAAATATTACTGATATGCTTGGGAAAACAGGCTTGGGACGCATAAATTACGGCGGTACCTATTCTGTGACGGCGTATGATTTAGATGGCGACGGACAGCAGGAACTTTTTAGTACCCAGCAGATTTTGCAGGGCAACGACAATCTTGCTGATGTAGGGGCTCTGTGGCAGTTACAGCCGGATAATAGCTGGAAAACCAATGGCATTACCATTATGACTACTACGCCGACACCAAAAAGCAATACGGTCAACGACGGCAGAATTCTGCCCAATGGTATAATCTTGCCGCGGAAGATTGTTATGCCGGGCGGAGAGGCTACATATCCGCTTTTTGTTTCTCAAGATGTTAAGCTGCAAAATAAGCTTAATAAGCTTTTAGCGGAGGAAAACAAGGAATATTTAGCCGCATTTTACAAGGGAACGGCTGACATGGCCTTTAAAGTAATTACGGCAGATGAAAAACTGGTGACCATTCAGCTTATTAGCGGCAAAACTAATTTCATTCATCACTATATCAATTTTAATCCGCAGACCGGCGAAAAAATCAGCTTAGAGCAGATATTAAATACTAAAGATTCGGATTTAATGCCGCTTTTGCGCCTCTTAAATAATAATCAAAATGTTGTTTTGGAGCATAGGCTGCCTGCTGAATGGTATATTGAAGGCAATAATCTCTTTTTAATGCAGCGTATCTGCGGCAAAGATGAGCTTGCAGGCTTTGCTTTAGGCAATCTGCACAAATTTTTGTTGGATAAAAAATGGCTGCCTAAAAATACTGACTGACCAGTCAGCAAAAGGTGAAAAACTGCGAAAATTGATGAAAATAAAAGTATTTAAGCCATAATTGCGCGAGATCAGGTTTGCGTTATTCTTTTTCGTCCAGTATAATAGTGTTATTCTGAAACTGGTTCATAGTCTATTTTTATGTATATATAGTGTGATAGTTTCTGAGTAGAAGAATAAAGGAGGTTTTTATATGTATAGTTTTATCCGCTCCTGCCGTGGGAAAAAAGCGTTAGCTGTTTCTCTGGCCGTGGCAGTTATGCTGACCGTGGCTGGCTGCGCGCAAAAGCAGCAGGCTCCCCAGCAGGCAACTTTGGTTAAGACCATGCAGGTAATCAAACGCGATACTCCGCTTGTTTATGATTACACTGGTTTTGTGGAAGCACAGCAGGAAATGGAGCTAAAAGCTCAGGTAACAGGTCAGATTACAGGTAAATTTTTTAAGGGCGGTGACGTGGTAACCGAAGGTCAGTCTTTGTATACCATTGATCCCAGAACCTATCAGGCAAATTTACTTAATGCACAGGCTGGCCTTGCCAATGCGCGCGCAGCCTTGGCTAATGCTGCTTTGGATGCAGAGCGTTATTCTAAACTGTATGAACAAAGCGCCGTTTCCAAACAGGTTTTGGACAACGCCGTGATGATGCGCGACCAAGCACAGGCTGCCGTAAATGCGCAGGAGGCATTGTTGCAAAATGCTCAAAAAGATATGAACGAAACAACTGTTACTGCTCCATTTGCTGGACGTATTGATACTACTGCTTTGGAAGTAGGTAACTTTGTAACGGCAGGTCAGACGGTTTTGGCTAAGATTTCTGATACTAATCCTGTGTTCATCAAATTCAGTGTGGCAGAAACGGAGTATTTGAAGCTTTTGAACGCCAATAATTCTTTGGATAATCTGCGTGCTGTTTTGGCCGACGGTTCTACCTACGAATTGACAGGCCGTGTATCTGAGGTTAACCGCGGTATTAACGATGCTACCGGTACAATGACTATCCGCGCCTTGTTTGAAAACCCCAACCGCAAGCTGCTGCCCGGTATGTTTGCTCATATTAGGGCCATTGGCGGCGAAAAGAACGACGCTATGCTGATTCCACAGCGCGCTGTTGTCGAATTGATGTATAAAAAATTCGTTTATGTTATCGGCAGCGATAACAAGGTTTCTATGAAAGAAGTAACTCTTGGCCAAAAAGTAGATCGCATGGTTATCGTTGAAAGCGGTTTGCAGGGTGACGAGATTGTGGTTGTTGAAGGAACAGGCAAAGTACGTCAGGGAGCTGAAGTTCAGCCTCAACCAATGACCGAAGCAGACCTTGACACTGCTGCTAAGACAGAGCAAAATAAATAAGGAGGTAGGCATAAGTGGCACGTTTTTTTATTGACCGTCCGGTCTTTGCTATGGTGCTGGCTATTTTGATTACGCTGTTAGGCACATTGGCCGGTATTAGCCTGCCTATCGCTCAATATCCTAACATCACTAAACCGCGTATTTCTGTTGAAACGAACTACGTTGGCGCTTCTGCGGACGTAGTTGAAGAGGCCGTTGCACAGGCCATTGAACAGAAGGTCAGCGGTGTAGAAAATATGCTGGATATGAGCTCCGTCAGCACCAGTAATGGTCAGTACAAACTTAATGTTCAGTTCAATTTGGAGAAAAACGCCGATATTGCTTCTGTAGAAGTGCAAAACCGTGTATCTCAGGCTAACAGCTCCATGCCTAGCGAGGTTACTGCTTATGGTATCACCACCGCTAAGGAATCTGCTGAAACTATTATGTATTTTGGCCTGTATTCTCCTAATAATACTTATGACGGTATGTTTTTGCGTACCTATGCGGACGCTAACTTTATTGATGCTGTTAAACGTGTTAAAGGCGTATCTACTGTAAGCGAATATGGTCCGGAATATTCCATTCGTTTATGGTTAAATCCTGAAAAAATGGTTCAGCTGGGCGTTACTGTTGATGATGTAAGTAATGCTATCAAAACCCAAAATATTCAGGCGGCTGTTGGTTCTATCGGCGATCGTCCTACGGATGCGCTGCAGGAACGCACTTATTCAGCCAGTGCTCAAGGACGTTTAAAGACCGTGGAAGAGTTTGGCAATGTTATTGTGCGTACTAAAAATGGCGATAATTTGAAGCTGCGCGATATTGCTACAATAAAAGAGGGTCCCCGTAATGACATGGTTACCAGCCGCTTGAACGGTGGCGAATCCGTTGTATTCCCTGTATCCTTAACTTCTGATGCTAACGCTATTGAAACCGTCGGTAAGATTAAAGAGGTATTAAAGGAAGCAGAGACCCGCTTCCCGGAAGATATGAAGCTGATTGTCATTCAGGATAATACGCAGTTTATTACTGAATCTCTGAATAAAGTAGCGCACACCTTTTTCGAAGCTTTGGCTTTAGTTATTTTTGTAGTATTTATGTTTTTGGGCAGCTGGCGTGCAACCTTAATTCCTTTGCTGGCTGTACCTGTATCTTTAGTTGGTACTTTTGCGTCTTTCGTATTGCTAGGTTTTACTATCAATACTTTGACCGCTTTCGCTATGATTCTAGCTATCGGCTTGGTAGTTGACGACGCAATCGTTGTTGTTGAGGCTGTTGAGCATCATATTCAGGAAAATGGTATGGCTCCTAAAGAGGCTACCTATCGCGCTATGAACGAAGTTTCCGGTCCTGTTGTGGCTATCGCTTTCGTTTTGTCTGCAGTATTTATTCCTGTTGCGTTTACCGGCGGTACCGTAGGTGAATTGTACAAGCAGTTTGCTATCACTGTTTCCGTTTCCATGATGTTGTCTGCTATCGTTGCTCTGTCTTTAACACCGGCGCTGTGCTCCTTGATTTTGGTCAAGAAGGGCGCTGAAGAAGCTCCTAAGGGCTTTATAGGCAAGGCAGTTGCTGCTTTTAATCGTTGGTTTGAAAGAATTTTGGGTAAGTATGTGCAAAATGTTGAATGGTGCATTCGCAAATCCAAGCTGGTATTAACTTGTTTGGTTGTAATCATCATTATGACCGGTGTTATCGCTAAACATACTCCTACCGGCTTCGTTCCTAACGAGGATCAGGGCATGAGTGCCGTATCAGTTAATCTGCCGGAAGCTGCTTCCAGTAACCGTACCTTGCAGATTATCGAAGATATTTCTGCTAAAGCCCGCAAGCTGCCGGGCGTAAAGAATGTTATGTCCGTTTCCGGCGTAGATATTTTGTCTGATGCGCAAAAGGCAAACTCTGCGTTGGTGGTAGTAGTTATGGATGATTACAGCAATCGTACTACTACTACCCAACAGATTATTCCTATGGTTTTTGGTTTGGGCGCCCAATATCCTGACGCTACAGTTATGGCGTTCCAGCCGCCTTCCCTGCCCGGCGCTTCTAATACCGGTACTTTAAGCTTGTATTTGATGAACTTGGGCGGCGAGGATGTCGAGACAATGGGTCAGCGTGCTAATGAATTTTTGGCTAAAGCGCGTCAGCGTCCGGAAATTGGTATGATTTATACTACATTGAATACCAACACTCCGGTGTATAATTTTGATGTGGATCGCGAAAAAGCGCAGTCCTTAAATGTTCCTGTTTCCAGCGTATATTCTGCTTTGCAGACTTTTTTAGGCGGCAGTGAAATCAACGATATCAACAATTTCGGCCGTACATGGAAAGTTGTTATGCAGGCAGATGCTAAATATCGTACCAGCGTTGACGATATGCGTTATTTCTTTGTACGCAGCAATGCCGGTGATATGGTTCCTCTGAATACGCTTGTATCTCCCTTGGAAAAGAACAGCTCTTTGGTAATGACTCGTTTTAACGGCGCGCGTGCGATTAAAATTTCCGGTGACCCGGCCGATGGTTATTCTACCGGCGCTGCAATGAATGCTTTAGAAGAAGTTGCTAAGGAAACGCTTCCCAGCTCTTATACCTATGAATGGGTTGACCAGAGTCGCGACGAACGTGAAGCCGGCAGCCGTTCTACGCAAATTTACATTATTTCCATGGTTTTTGTATTCCTGTGCCTGGCTGCTTTGTACGAAAGCTGGACTATTCCTTTGGCCGTATTGCTCAGCGTACCGTCCGCAATTTTCGGCTGCTTTCTGTCGCAATATCTGCGTGGACAAAACAACGACGTATATATGCAGATTGGTATGATTACCTTGATTGGTTTGGCAGCGAAAAACGCGATATTGATTGTAGAATATGCTAAGATGAATATGGAAGAAAACGGCATGGATGTTGTCAGCGCAGCAATCGAAGCTGCACATTTGCGTCTGCGTCCTATTCTGATGACTTCTTTCGCGTTTATTCTTGGCTGTCTGCCTTTGGCTATTGCTACCGGCCCCGGCGCCGGCGCCCGTGTATCTATGGGCAATGCCGTAGTAGGCGGTATGACTATTGCTACGATGTTTGGTATCTTTTTGATTCCTGTACTCTTTGTAGTTGTAGAACGTTTCTTCAGCCGCAAGAAAAAGGGTGAGGATCACATGATTGACCAATTGTAAAAGCTTCGGCCTTTAGTTTAAACTTTAAACTCTAAACTCTAAAATTTAGCTCCGCTTAGTTTCTAAATAGGAACTAGGCGGAGCTTTTTATGTCTTTGATTTGTGTTCTAAAGATTTACAACTTATTTTATGGCTTAATTAAGTAAAAAAACATAATAAATATATTACATGTATTTAGTAAATAGACAAAGAAATTGTGACAAATAAAAGGTGACCGCGGCAACAGTTAGCTGCAAATCGTCCTTTTATAATAAAAAACGACAAGTCAGCTTGTCCGCTATTATACTACTCGTTTAGGGTGGAACAATTCTTGGTGGAGGTGATATTTATGGGTCCGGTGACCGCTAGTCCGTGGCTGATTTCCATAATTAATATGGTCATTGTTTTCGGCGTTTTGATCGCTTTGGGCATGTTGATGAGTTTGATTCAGGTAGTAGATCCTACTAGAAATCATTAAAATCTCTAAAATCTCTAAAATCTAAGGAGGAAAATTTTTTATGTTTGAGGCATTTATTGTTGCTCTAACTTCCGTATGGGCAGATTCCGGCTTCTCTGCTTTGACCGGCGGTCATGTAATCATGATTTTGGTTGGTCTGATTCTGCTTTATATGGCTATTGGCAAAGGCTTTGAGCCTCTGCTGCTGTCCCCAATCGCATTTGGTTGTATTTTGGCTAACATTCCTAAAAACGGCTTTGAGGCTCCCGGCGTTATGTCCGTAATTATGTATGGTATTAACCACGAAGTATTCCCGCCGTTGATTTTCTTAGGCGTAGGCGCAATGACCGATTTTGGCCCGTTGATTGCTAACCCCAAAACCCTGCTTTTAGGCGCCGCTGCTCAAGCAGGCGTATTTGTAGCTCTGCTGGGTGCAATGCTTTTAGGCTTCTCCGTACAAGAGGCTGCCGCTATTGGTATCATTGGCGGCGCTGACGGACCTACCTCCATTTATTTGGCTGCTAAAATGGCTCCTCAGCTGTTAGGTGCTATCGCCGTTGCTGCATACTCCTACATGTCTTTGGTTCCGCTGATTCAGCCTCCTATTATGAAGCTTTTTACTACCGAAGCAGACCGCAAAATTGTTATGAAACAACTGCGTCCTGTTTCTAAATTTGAAAAAATTGTCTTCCCGATCATGACTACTATCGTAATTTCTTTACTGCTGCCTTCCGTAACCGCCCTGATTGGTATGCTGATGCTGGGTAACCTGTTTAAAGAAGCCGGCTGCCTGGATCGTTTGAGCGATACCGCACAAAACGCTTTGATGAACACTGTAACTATCATGCTGGCAACCGGTACCGGCTTGACTATGAGTGCGGAATCCTTCTTAAATTATCAAACCATCCTGATTATTTTCTTGGGCTTGGTTGCCTTTATCGGTGGTACTGCTGCCGGTGTTATTTTTGGCAAGCTGATGTGCTATCTTGACGGCGGCGCAACTAACCCGTTGATTGGTTCTGCCGGTGTATCCGCAGTTCCTATGGCTGCTCGTGTTTCTCAAATTGTTGGCCAAAAGGCCAATCCTGCCAACTTCCTGCTGATGCATGCTATGGGTCCTAACGTTGCAGGCGTTATTGGTACTGCAGTTGCTGCCGGCACTATGCTGGCAATGATTGGCCCTGTTGCTAAATAAGTTTTAGACCGGATTCACTGTAATAGTCCAGTAAAAAACCTCCATATATAGCCTGTATGGCCGTATATGGAGGTTTTTGTTTTGAGTAAAATTTAAAAATAGGCATAAAAAATAACCAGTTCGCATCTGGTTATTTTTTACGTCTAAGGTTGTTCGCATCAGCCTTGGACTTTCTCCCAAATCTTTCTAGTTGCAAATTAAAGATTGGAAGGATATTAAATGGTTGCTTTGCAGTACTTATTTTAGCAAAGAATTTGTATATTTCTGTTGCCAAGGTCACGAATTTTTATTTTAAAAATATAGTAATTGTAAAGTAATTTAAGTAAATAGATTTTGTAATTAATGTAAGAGCAGTGTGCGGCAAAAGTGTGACTTGCGCAACAGAAGATAAAAAAAATTAAATTTATACTTATTAAAGTAAGATAAGCAGTGTATCTTACGCGGTATAATCCCTTGAATTTCGCAGAAAGAGGTGAATTTATGGGTCCTGTAACAACTAATCCGTGGCTGATTGCTGTCATTAATATGACCATTGTTTTTGGCGTTTTGATTGCTTTAGGCGTTTTAATGAACATGATTCAGCTGGTAGATCCTACGAAGGCAAAATAAGCCTGTAATTTTGGTTTAGAAGCAGGCTTCTGCTTTAAGCTGTTCCGTTAAAGAAAATTGGTACAGTCAGCTGCCGTATAGGCCTCACAATTAGGTTTCCGCAGGCTAGGGGAGACTGGGAAATAATGGTGGAAAATGTAACAGGTTTCATTTTAACGGAGCATATATTGCCTTTAGGCAATCGCACTTATAACATTATATCCTGCTAAGGAAAATAAGGAGGAAATTTTTTCATGGAAGCATTTGTTGTTGCTCTGTCTTCCGTATGGGCAGATTCCGGCTTCTCTGCTTTGACCGGC
>ULSP01067156.1_pt1 | contig 53691 bp, 50 predicted proteins | sample 1956811 | NCBI WGS metagenome assembly ULSP01 (sample SAMEA4835711, study PRJEB28245) | human gut metagenome | biome: gut microbiome; material: fecal sample | place: Denmark | collected 2008
ACTTTTATTGTAGCTTGACACAGTTTAGTTTACACTCTCCAACGCCCTGGGTATGCTAGCAATCAGCAATACGCCCTGTAAGGGCAAAAGCTTTAAAAAGAGTTCCACCTATAATATATTCCCCAGCTCTGACACTCGGAATAGGATTCTAGCGCCCCCGCATTTCACGGGGTCGCTAGAACTAAAATACTGAATATCAATTTCATAATAAGCTAATCTCACTTCCAAATTCCGTCTTTATTCCTCTTTATATGCCTCATACTCCTCACGAGAGATTGGAGTCTCTGGGTCAACAATCAACACTTCATCATAGGTCAAGCCATAGAGATGATAGACGAGGAAGTCGATTTGATTCTCCAAGGCAGAAGTATCCTTTCCCTGTTTTTTAGCAGAAATAATAGAATCCACTAATAATACAATAGATGCCATTTCGCGGTCTCCACACTTTTTAATAGGTATCTCAGACAAAGGAGTTGCCGTCAATTCCAACGTTTCTCCTTTACGCTTACCTTTAGAATAGAGCCACATAAAATACAACTTAGAATTTAATAATCCTAGTAAATATTTCAAATCGTACCCTTCCTTTGGATTCGTTAAGAAAAATACATCAGAAGCAGCATACCATTCACACTCATTATAACCAAATGTATTTGTTTTGCTTCGCTGCGGACAAACTATTTTGCACTTAGAAAACACTTCAGGATGCGAAGTACCTCTATTCAAAGTAAACCATTGTTCAGTCTTTTCATTCAGAGAAGCACGTTTATCAACAAGTATTTGCTTAAAAGCATAGATATGCTCTGCTATTATAGGATATAACTGTTTAAGCATCAACTCATTTTTTATATCTTTTCCTAAAAACAATATATGCTTCGTACTTTTTTCATTAGTTACATATTTACCTATGTCCGAATTCTTAAAAAACACTTTAAGTAGCGTTTTATCATTTGAACTCTTCAAAATAGAGTTTAACACGAACGCATCAGAAGGATGTAATTCATCAAGTACAAAAATACCATCACGTTTTTGAGAAGATATTGGATACTTGCTCAAATGTTTCTCCGAGACATAATCTGCACCACTAACGATACCTTGATTAATCGTACAAATTTCTCGAATTGTTTGATTGCCATTTTGGATTTTCATCAAGATATTATCTATACTGGTACTTTGACTATTTGCCAATCTAATATAGCACTCAGAACCATCAAATAACATATTCTGAGAAGAAACAGAGTAAACGGTTTCAGCGTCCTTGCCTGTTGTTATATCAGCAAATAAAACTTCATTTAAAGCACCTGTTCTATGGACATCTATTATACGACAACTATCCTTTTTATTATCTTCTTCTGTTTTTCTAAATAGAGTTATCATATTGTGCTGGCCTGGTGCATTTTCAAATAATCGCATTTCACCTAAATTTACTAATGAAAGCAAAGAAGAAGAAACTCGTAAATGTTTTCTTAACTTTACGGCTCCATCGGCTGTAACATAATAATTAGTTGTAATAAAAGAAGAAACTCCATTTATTTTCAACATTGTTAATGCCAAATGGAAAAAGAAATATAAATAGTCCATTTTTCCTATGAAATATTTTCCCAAATTACCCAAGCGAACCAGGTCGAACATTTCTCGATGTCCCTTAACACCAATATACGGCGGATTACCAATCACAATATCAAATCCGCCCTGCTCGAATACATCCGCAAAATATGTATGCCAAAGGAAGAACTGGTCATTTGGAATCTCCAATTCATCTACGGCATCCTGCACCTCATGGTTTCCCTCGGCACAAACCTTGATGTAATCCTTCACATACTTATCTATCTGCTGGCGACGCTGAGCACGCAAGGTATGGTCGGTGATACTAAAATATGATTTTACCAAATCCTGAATGATTTTCTGTACATCTGTTTCCTCAAAACCCAACGAGAGAACGCCACGAGTTTTCTTGGTATCTTTACCTGTCTTCAACTTCTTGGAAGTAACATCCAAGTCCACCCCTTTGTAACTCTCCAGCAACGAGTTGCCCTGCATAATCTTAAAGTCGAGATTAGGCAAAGGCATCGGCTCCTTTTCATCTATGATAAGAGCAAGCCAGAAACGGAGACGGGCGATATCTACCGCTCCCTTCTCAATATCAACACCATAAATGTTGTTCTGAATGATGTGGCGCTTGATGTCGGCAGCATTATCCTCCTCGAAGATTTCGATAGACTTGCGGCATGAATAAAGTTCACGGAGTAAGCCCATAGGGAAAGCTCCCGAACCGATGGCAGGGTCGCAAATCTTCACGTCTATCAACTTCTGGTCGATAGACATGGCAAGTTCTGAAGAAGCTCCACCCAGCTCCTCCACATCATTGGTTTTCACAAAGTTAGCAATATGTTCCTTAACCTCTGCATCATCTATGCCAGTTTGCAGATACGCCGTCAACGACTCCTGACACATGTAACGAACGATTTCCTTTGGGGTATAGAAGGCTCCCTTGTCCTTGTTATCCTCCAAAAGATTCTCGAAAATCTTGCCAAGCATCTCAGGGTCAACACCCACTTCGGCATCATTCGGATCGTTCTCATCAATCGTAAAGTTGTAACTATCAAAGAAATCGAAGAGCGACTGGAACATTCCGGCAGGGAAAACTGATTCTACTTCATCTATCTTCTCCTGCTGGAAAAGTCCACCATTAAGATAAGGAATTTCATCGGCATTCGGAATATACTTCACCCCTACTCCATTAACCAAAGGCGCACTACTCCGGTCCTCTGGCCTGGTATTGAGCAAGCCAAAGAACATCGGTTCAAGCACCTTATCCAGGAAATCTCCCTTTACTTCTTCAGAGGCATCATAGAATAAATCGTGCATATAATGCAGATTGCCAGCAAGCCATCCCTTACTCTGCAGGAAATAAAGGAACACGATGCGACCCATCATCTTCTTGATATAATCGCGCACCAGTTTATCATCCTTCTTAAAGGATATAAAATACTGGGCATCAGGCTCTCCTGTTTCCTGTTCCACCCATTTGTTTCCCTTCTTTACGTATTCCTTACCCGTAAGGAATTTCACGAATTCAGCATACTGTTTACGGTATTCATCAAAGAAATCATCAGAAAGAGCCTCTACAGAGAAGGCTTTCTTGATTTCAAGAAACTCATTGGCTTTTGTCCGTAAGCTTTCAAAACGAAGTATCGGAGTCTTATAATAAGCCTTCTCATCACCAAACACATAGGTGAACCGCTTGGTGCTGGTAGCATCTTCCTTCAAGTCGCAAATCAAAGACAGACGCCAGTTGGTTCCATCATTAAATACTGCCAAGGCAGCATCAAAGCCATAGCCCAGATAAGGTCGAATCAGATTGCGAAGCCCCACCTTTCGGCGCAGCACCGAACCATCCTCCATTTCATAATAGAAGAATCCTAACTCATAATTATCTTGCGTTGTCATGCTGCCCAGGAAATATCCCTTGCGGTCTTCGGCATCCTCGTCCAAAACCTCAGGACTCACACGCACCTTGTCGGCATGAAAGTAATCCTGCAGCAACATTTGCCACTTTGAAAGATTGAACTTCGACTGAAAGAGTCGCTTAAATGTTTCTTTATTATATGTTGCCATAACTATCTTTATTTTTTCTGTTCTTACACCGTAATTATATAGAGAGACTTAGATGAATGACTCAGATACCACAATCTGCGGTTCCAAGATTTCCTCGTTTCTTTCATCATCGGTATCCAGCGGAATGTTGTAGCGATCATAAAGTTCGTCTATCTTGTCTATGATTTGCGCTATGAGTTCTTCGCTGGATGGTTTCTGCTTCTTTACCTGGCGATTGAAACTGTTGATGCTTGAATTGAGACCGATGAAGACGCCCAGTTCCACTATCTGCTCCAGCTTCTTGATTTGCGCCACAGTCTTCTCCGCATCCACAGCATTCAAGGCTCGGTTCATAGTACGGAGAATGCTCAGCACGGCATTGGTCGATTTATCTTTCTTTCTGTTCTCCATGCTTTCGGCATCCACCACTTTTCTCACCACCTTCTGGTAGGATTCCAATGCCAGTTTTACCTGGTCGTAATGGAAATCCATCACCTTCGCAAAGTCACCCGGCTTCTCCTCCATCTCAGCCTTCATGATGTCCATCGCATCCAAGAATGGGATAGACAAAGCCTTGCCGTCAGCCTTAACCCAATAATACTCCACCTTCTGAGGCGAAGAAAGATAGACGATGGTGGAATGAGAATGTTTTCCGATTTCCCTTACCGTTCGGCTCTTCATCGGCAAAGCCTTGATATGATTGTAGAGCTTGCGATGGGTGCGATAAAGCTCACGGGCTTCTTCCAGGAACTTCAGGTTTCTATCCACAGCATCCTGAATATCAGGATTGAACATCTGGAACTCCTTCACAATTTCCTCTCTAGAGTAAATCTGCGCATCCTCGCCAAAGGCTGAATGGAAGCCCTGCAACTTGATGAGGGCGTTGCTATAGAGATGAATCTCCTGGTTGCCCTGCATCGACGGATAGAACATGTAGTTGTATATCTTGTCTGCCACCGAACCGATACGGTTTACACGACCGATGCGCTGCATCAATCGGGTAGCATTCCATGGCGAATCGTAGTTGATGATGACGTTGGCACGATGCAGATTGACACCTTCGGCAAGCACATCAGAAGTAATCACGATGTTGAATTCATCCGATTGCCCAGCATAGTTGGCATCAAAGCACTTGCGGAGAATATCCTGCCGATTGGTACGATTGCTGGCACAGACATCCAGAATGTCGTGACGATGCAGACGATTCTGCAGCTGCTCCGTCAGATAATTCACGGTATCTACGCTCTCCGAGAAGATAACCAGTTTGCCTGTAGGATTTATCTCCTTATCAAAGAATTCATGTTTCAGTTTATCGATAAACAGTTCCAGCTTTGGGTCTTCGCTTACCTCATCCCATTTTCTGCAAAGCTCCTTCAAATTCTCTGCATCTTCTTTCAGCATCTCCAGGAACCGTTCGCTGAAATCCTCGTCTTTAAAGACTGTATCTTCCTCTTTCAAGCCTTTTTCTACGGCATATTCTATGATGCGATCTAACTCCCATCCCTTGGCTTGCTTATCCTTCACGTTGATATCGGGAGCGATAATCACCTTATTCTGGTCAAACATCTTAATCATATCCTCGGTAATGCGGAGGAAGGTGTGGAGCGAACGGCGGAAGGCATAGAAACTGCTCTCCAATCGCTTGACCATGTGAACACGATAGATACCTGTCAGCATGGTGGAAATATGAAGGGCAGTAGGATACTTCTTGCGCGCCTCACCCTGCAAGAACTCCACGGCACGATAGCGGGCATAGTGCAAGCCCTTGCCTGTGGGATTATCTTCGGGATGAGGCGTATCGGTAAGAATCGCCATCGTACTATAGAAGAGATCGTTCAAACCGCCATTTAATTCATACATCAATTCGTTAGGAGGCAGAATATCCGGGAATACGATGTGCTGATCATCCAAGTCTTTCTTGTAGGCAGGCACATTCTTGATATTGTTTCGGGTTCTTCTAACCGTCACCTTATCAATCACTTGCGTTCTTATCTTCTCGTAGAGGTCATCGGTACGCTTGGCAAATTCTGCATTTCTTTCGTTATACTTGTCTAACTTACGCTCACGCATCAGCTTATCATATTCTTCTATCCATGGAGAGAAGGTTACAGGCAGATTCTGGATGCCTTCGATGGTGGAATAGCGGGCATTCTGGAAGAGAAGCAAGAGATTCAGAAGATCGGTTGGACGATTATTGAGCGGAGTAGCCGAAAGCAGCATCACCTTCTTGTGATGGCCTTTTACCAAACCTTCGTTTATGCGAGGAGTCTTGCAGATTAACTGCAAATCATCGTATCTGCCAGCGGTGGCTCCACGGAAGTTATGCGCCTCATCAACAATCACCAGGTCATACTCTCCCTTCTCACGGAAGTTGCCTTCGCTCTCTATGATTTTATTCAGACTACCATTGCTCACAAACTGGGCGTAGCGCTTGATGCCGAAAAGCTTGAAAGTATCAGTCCAGTTCTTTTCCAAGGCTGGCGGATAAACCACCAGGATATTGGTGTATCTTCCATTTGCTTCAACAAATCGCTTGGCAATCATCGTGGCAACAATGGTTTTACCCAAACCCACCACATCGGCAAGGAAGAAGCCATTGTGCTGCATCAGCATCTGATAACCCTGAATCACGGCATCGTGCTGATAGCGGATATCCTTCACTCCCTCAGGCATTTCCATCGTAAAGTCATCCTCCACCTGCGAACCGAAAGTATCTATCAGCACCTTCATATAGAGTTCGTATGGTGTAGGCAACTGGGCAAGATGAGTCTTCGCCTTCATCTGCTCGATGTCTTGCAGATTCAGAGGAACGGCCTGCTCCCAAAGCTGCTCAAATTCCTGCTTGCAATATTCCACATCATCATAATCTTTCATCGCCACGTTCAACTCATATCGGTTGCTGGGCATGGTTCCCATACCGGAATCGGATAGATTAGAGGACCCCATGATAACCCAGCCATCAGAGTTTGGATTATGGTTTTCCGGGAGAAGAAGATAGAATTTGGCATGGAGGTTTTTGCTGCGATGGATACGCATCTCCAGTTTTTTGTCGATGATATCCTGGCAAAACTGGAGGATACCTCTCTCCGTCTGCTCATCATAGCCTGCATTCTTCACCTCCTCAACGAAATCGTGAGAATAGGCATCGATGACGGCTTGTTCATCAATCTGTCCGAAAAAGAGTTTGGATTGCTTACGGAATAGGTTGTCGATATTGATACCTACCAATATCTGTATCTTTTTGACCTGTTCAAATTCCTCACGAAGTTTGAAATAGCCCGAACTTCGGAAATATCCTACTACTGCCTGAAAGGTATGAAAATCAAGCATGTTGTGGGCTATTCCCTTGAACTTCTCGAACAAGGAATTATCTGGAGTATTATTGAAAAACTTAGTGCTCATCTGTTGTATCTCCTAGGGGTATTAGCACTTCCGCCATTCCCCTAAGCAGAAACATTCTTGTTAGTTTGTATAGTTGCTACCAAAACAGAAATGGCGTAGGGAATCTATCACTCGCATTACCCTTGCCTATTGAGGTCCTAGGAAAACCTTTGGCAACAAGAGCAAGAAGCAACAGAAACCTACGCCAAACTTGCATATATAATAGCACAGGATGTACCCTATCCAAACGAATGGAAAGGGCACACCTATGCCTGTGTACATACACACATAAAGCGAAGGCGCCTACCGCTGTCTTCATCTGAATGCCTCTTTTGAAATTTCCTAGGTTTCAATAGGTCAGAAGAAAACGTAGTACACGTCTTTCTTAATTATGATAGGCCAAGCCATGGATTTTTACCTAGCCGGCGACTCATCGCCAGCCATCCACAGCAAGACAACTGCAAAAGTACGAAAAAGAATTGGGATTTGCAAGAAACTTTTCAATTTTCTTGCAAATCCCAAAGATATTTATCATTTTAAAATAATTTTCTCGTTCGAAGGATGGCGTAACGAGAAACAACTTGCGTTATCTTTGTTTGTAAAGCAGAAATCACATAAACTAATAATGTCCATTCCTATTACAACATCATAATCTTCGCTCAACGTTAACATCGCTTCTACGTTTAACGCTGTTGTTCCTGTCGGTAAGCCTAAATGAACCAAAAACGTTTCACGTTTCTCTGTTGTTGTATTATCTGAGACCAAGCATACACCATAAGGCTTTAGCCCCAATCATCAACTATCTTTTGAGATATAAGCGTATTAGTCGCCCCTGTATCCCACATGCAATTAGAAGAGCGAAATATCTTGGGCACCACAATACTCTCATTCATTTCTACAGCCTCACAGACTGCTATTGGCGTCAGAATGGCATCTACCAATCCCTTGCTTTCAAAATTATATGCTGCCATTCAAAACCTCCAACAAATCGCCCTCATACACTTGTGGTCTAGTATGCTTCTTATCATCCATAAAACGAACCACACGTACATAGCCAGAGCGACAAACCTTCGACTTTTCCTTCTTGGAACAATCAAAAGCGTTCTTAAAATCTATAGTAATCTGCTCCATGATTATTTGGACTTTAAATTAAACATCTATTTTAATACTATCCGTTACACTTATTCAGAATAAGGCGTTCTCATATGCTCATGCTTCCATTGCTCAATAGTTTCTTCATCTATCAAGCCCTCATCCCACAATGCATCTGCGGCATCAATCGCTTTTTGCGCAAAATATCGACTATCTGTCGCCATAACACTATCATTTTAAATATTTACCCATGTTTTACTTATGAGTAATCAACGCTTCCATATCTTTGATAAAATTCTCTACTTTCTCAAAATACGGCAAGACCTCTTCTTCTGTAGCATCAAAGGTATCATCATAATCACCAGACTGCCGAAGCTCATAAAGACGAGAGAACAACTTTCCATAAGTTCGATCCAACAAACCTGTTGCAATAAATTTCTCTCCAACTAAATGTATTACACCGGCATGAGTCTTTGCAGTAAAGCCCTTGTCAAGTAACAATGCAGAAGCCATATGGAATACAGTATAATACAAACGATTTCCCGTCAAATTCCAAAACTTCAATTTTGCCACACCTTTAGCCTCTTCAAAACTCTTATAAGCTTTTTCTATCCTGTAGCGTACAAGATCTCTACGTTGTTGACTCTCTAGCATAGCATCACCCCTTCCTCTTCCACGTTATTATAAAAAGGACTGCCTTTTTTGCTGTTCCAATCCTTCATCGAATACACTATCGGATGAATCATCTGATTAATTTGCCAACCCAATTCCCAAAGAGGATAGGTATAATTATCATGATCCTGCTCGTCTATCTTATCCTTATTCAGAAGCACAAGGATGTCCCAGTCGGAATCTGCCTTGGCATCCCTTCTGGCCCTTGACCCGAAAAGAATAACCTTGGCATCTTTCGGCATAATCGACTCCGCTTTCTTCTGAATCGACTTGAGTACCTCATCTTCAAGATGTTCCCTTGTTACTGTTGTCATAACACTACCATTTAAATTACACCGCAAAAATACGAAAAAGAATTGAAACTAACAAATATTCTGAGAGATATTTGCATTTATTCTTTTCTCTTTACCCAAACCTTATGGCTGCCGCGGCCTAGTGAATCTATCGGCGAAGTCTTGTCATTTGTCAGCTCCTTCAGTTCCATAGAGGCAGCAGTACGGCTCAGGTTGTTGATGGAGGCATAATCGCCTAGGGTGAGGACTCCGTTCTTCTCTATCACCTCCAGGGCTCGGGCGATGCGCTCTTCCTTGGAATACAGCTGCTTACGGATAACCTTTACACCACCCATATCACGCTCCAGGTCACGGTCGGTTTCACGCTTCACCTCCTTGATAAACTCAGGGGACGCCTTGAAGTTGATGTCCTTCACTCCCACCTTGCGATACGTCATCTTATCATCTGGATTCAGAATTTCCCTAGGCTTCTCATCCTCGAAAGCGAGGGAGAGAGAGAAGGTGCCGAAACCTTCCAGATTCACGTTGTAACCCATGGAGAGCATGTCTGTCAGCATATCAACCACATCGGTCAATACAGCCTCCGTGGTACTTTCCGAAATACCGCGATGGTAGTTCTGCATCATCTTGACGAACTCTTTTCGGGATAGTGTCCGGTTGGTCACCATCTTGGGATAAACTCTGCGCTTGCCTTCATCACGCAAATCATTCAACTCTTGCAACTTGTACTTAGCCATATCAGTTTCCTTTCTTATTAAGATGGTTATCACTCCTTATTGCAGCAGTCTTTGCATCCTACAGTATTTATGATCATACCTAAGAAGAAAAGACCACAAACCTAGGAAGAAAAGTATTTAATCCTAGGAGAAATCTCCGTTCACCGACGCCGAATGTCCGTTCAGCGTCGATGAACGGCGGTTCAACGTCGCTGAATGTCGGTTCAACGTCGGTGAACGAAGATTTCTACCTTGCAAAGATACAACTTTATCAGATATAAAACAAGACTTTTCCTGAATATCTTTACTTTTCCGGCCATAATTCTTCATTTTTTGAGCTTATTTCTTTGCGTATCCCAAATAATTGTGTTAACTTTGTAGTCAGATTGCAAACCAAAGACAAAGAAAAAGACTAAGATTAGACATTCTTATGAGTATGAAGATATTAGCAACCAGCGACTGGCATCTGGGCAACCTGTTTCACGGCAACGACCGTCTGCCGGAACACAAGCATTTCCTGAAATGGCTCCTGGAGCAGATAGCTGGACAAAAGCCCGATGCTCTCCTCATAGCAGGAGACATCTTCGATAACGGAAATCCATCGGCAGCGGCACAGACCGTTTATTACGAGTTTCTTGCCGATGCTACCCAACTGTGCCCGAACATGCAGATCATCATTACCGCTGGCAACCACGATTCCGCCAGCCGACTGGAGGCTCCCCGTCCGCTGCTCACCCGATACCACGTGGAAATAAGAGGAAACGTAAGGAAAATCTGGCAGCAAGGAGAAAGCGGGGACGATGATAAAACCGGCGGACATTGGATCTATTCCTTCGATGACCTCATCATCCCCGTAACCAATGAGGAAGGAGAAGAAGTCATCATTCTCGCCGTACCTTTCCTAAGAAGCGATGTGGTACAGAACGCCAGTTACTCGCAGGGAGTCAACGACTTTCTGAGAGAACTGACAGCTGAGGCTCGAAAGAAATACCCGGGCAGGAAATGCATCATGATGGCACACATGTACGCCAAGGGTTCGGATATCGCCAAAAAGGATGCGAGCGAGAAAATCATCATCGGCGGACAGGAGGAAGTGGACCTGGAAGGATGGAACGACCATCCCGACTATATGACTTGCGGACACATCCACAAGCGGCAACATATCTGGAACACCGACTGGGCAAGATATACGGGAAGTATCCTCCCGATGTCGTTTGCCGAGAAAGACTACACCCACGGCATCGACCTCATCACCATAGAACACGGAGAAGAGGAGGAAGGAAAGGAAACCGGCAAGAGTAAGGAATGGAAAGTAGATTTCCTAGAATACAAGCCTCAGCACGCCCTCCGCATCCTGCCCGAAGACGAGGAGGAACTAACCTTCAAGAAATGGCAGAAGCTCATCAATTCTGAACTCTCGGAGAGAACAGACGGCGAACTGAGCGACCATTTCGACTACGTGATGCTGAAGGTGAAACAGGAGAAACTGACCAGCGATGACATCAAGGAACTGGAGAAACTCGTCAACGAAAAGGATGCCGTGCTCTGCAAAATCCAGCGCATCATCCCACAACTGGACCTCTCCACCATCCAGGGTTCCCAGCACATCACCAGCATAGAAGACATCATCAACCGTCCTCCGCTCGACACGCTGAAGGAAGCCTTCGCCATCAGACACAACGCTCCGATGAACGAAAGACAGGAGAAAATGTTATCCGATTTATTAACGACATCATCATTATGAAATTCCTACAACTCGAAATACTCAACCTCGCTTCGCTTGACAAACAGGGTGGCGAGGTCATCAACTTTGAAGAAGGTGCCTTAGGCGAGAGCACCATCTTCAGCATCGTAGGTCCGACGGGAAGTGGCAAGTCTACCCTACTCGATGCTATCTGCCTTGCCCTCTACAACCGCGCCCCTCGCTATCCCAGGAAGAAAGGCGACAAGAACCAGAACATCGAGATTTTCGGAGCTGCCGATGCCAGCGAAAGTAACCGTCTGGCTCCTACCGACAGCCGAAACATCCTGACACGTGGCAAGAAAGAGGGCTACAGCAAACTCACCTTCCTTGCCAACAACTGCAGCATCTACCGCGCAGAATGGCACGTCAGATTCCAGAGAGTGCGCTACGAGAACGCCAAGACTGCGCTTTATAAAATCACGAGAAACGGCGAAGAGATAACGGAGGAAGCTGCCGACTGGAACGAACTGCCGAACATCATCGGACTCGATTACGAGCAATTTCTCCGTACCGTACTCATCGCCCAAGGCTCGTTTGCCAACTTCCTGACGGCAAAGGAAAACGAGCGGTACGAACTCCTGGAAAAACTCATCGGATGCGAGGAAACTTATACGAACATCGCTACTGAAATCAAGAAGGCGAAAGACCAGGCGACGGATGCCTACAACCAGATGGCTGCATCGGTGGAAGCCGTTAAACAGAACCTGCTGAACGATGAAGAACTTGCCCAACTGAAGGAGGAAATCGACCGTCTGGAAAAAGCAGAGAAGGAACTCGACAGCCAGTTGCAAGCCATTTCGAAAGACCTGCAATGGTTTGAGGAAAACGATAAGCAAACCGAGCAAATCGCTATCTGCCAAACTGATATGGAGCAAGCAGCAGATGCCATTAAAGCGATGCAAGCCCAGATTCTCCGTCTGCAATTGCACGATGAAGTACAGCCTGCCGTCAACCAGCTGCAGGAAGTAGAGCGACAGACGCAAAGCATCCACGAGCAGGAAGAAAACATCCAGAAAGCGGAAGGAAACATCAAAAGTCAAGAGTCTGCCATCAGCGAAAGCGAGAAAACTCTCGCCAGTCTGAAGGAAGCAGTCGGCAAGGCACAGGAACAGCTGGAAAAGGCGCTGCCGGTCATCGCTGAAGCAAGAGCGCTGAAAACAAAAATGGAAGCGGCAATGCCGAATCTGAAAGAAAAGAAAGAGGCATTGGAGTTGGCTCAGAAAGAGAATCAAACTGCTCTGAAAGACGTGGAGGAAAACGCCCGAAACATCCAAAAATGGGAAGCCGAAACGGAGAAAGCGAACCTTGCCCTCAAAGCGACACAGGAAGAGATTGCCAAGCAGAAACAGGTTCTGCACGAAGCGACGCAAGCCGCAGAACAGGCATGGGAGACGGAAAGAAACAAGACTGCCGGACAGAACATAGAGGAACTGCAGAACAGCAAGACTGTAGCCGACAGGAAACTGCAAGATGTCCAGCAAGCCATCAAGGTTGTGGCTCATCTCGATGCTGCCACAACAGAAAAGCAGAAGAATGAGGAGCGAATCCAGGTCTTGGGCAAGAGAAACGCGGAGATAGATGAAGTGCTAGGCAAGTTGACCATCGAGGCTCTGACCCAAGAGACCCTGACGCTGAGAAATGCCTATACCCTCATGGTGAGTGAGAAATGGGAGATTCATCGTGCCAACCTGACCGAAGGCAAACCTTGTCCGCTTTGCGGCAGCACGACCCATCCTTATCATACCGACAACAGACAGTTTGAGGAAGCCACTACAGAACTCTCTCAACTTCTGAAAGCTAAGGAGGATCTGCTGAAACTGCAGCAGAAAGAGGAGAAGAACCTTTCCGGCGAGAGAAAACAGAACGACGGCGAAGTACAGACGCTCCAGAAACAACAGGAAAAGCTCTTGGGAGAAATAGCAACTTACGAAGAGGATTGGAAGGCGCTCATCGCCCAGTATCCAAAGATTCCGAAAGCAGAGGCAGAACTGAAATCGCTCTTGCCTATCTATGAAAACAAGGCGAAAGATGCGAGCAGCAAACTGAGCCTCTTTAACAAGATTCAGAAAGAGATAGAACGGCTGACCCAACTCAAGGATAAGGCTGTAAAGGATGAAGCTGCATATGAAAGCAAGGCTTCAACAATGCTGAATAAAGTCCAGGAAAATACTTCAACCTGCACCACAAAACTGGCTGAGCAGAAAGCACTTACCATCAACCTTACCTCGCAGCAAAAGAGTAAGAAGGAGGCTTACGAGAAAGCCCTTCAGACATGGAATAGCGCCAAGAAGGAAATGGAGGAATGGCAGGAGAAATATAAGCAGATTCTGAATGGCGAAGAACCAAACGCGGCTGAACAAAGACTGACAGCAGCAAAGGATGAGGCAACGAAAACAGCAGATAACCAGAACGAGAACATCAACAAACTGAAGGCTGAACTCGCCAACAGTAGAGGTTCGCATCAAACCATGCTGTCTCAGAACAAGACGATGAAAGAGAATCTGCAAGCAAAGGAAAAGGAACTCGACCTTTGGATTGAGGAATACAATAAGCAGCTTGAAGAAAAGAGCATCGAAGGAAAAGACTCCGAAGAGGAAGGCATCGAGGAAAGAAGTATCGAGCCAAGCCTTATCGAACGAAATACCATCCGGGAGATGCTTCACTCAGCCGAAGACTGGAATGCTATCCGTCGGGAAAAGGACGAAAAGGAGAAAGCCGTGGCTTCAACTACCGCCCTTTACCAGAGCGCAGAAAAGGCACATCAGCAGCACTTGGAACATCAGCCTGCCAAGACCCGGGATGAACTTTTGGCCATTCAACAGGAATATCAGGAGAGAAGCCAGCGCAACGAACTGATTGCTGCCAAAGCCAGGATGCAGAACCACCAGGAAGCCATGAAGCAGTTGGGCAACAAGGCTGAGGCTCTGAAGCTCGTAACACAGGAAAAGGATGACTGGACAGCCATTACGGATGCCATCGGAGCTGACGGTAAGACGCTGCGCAAGATAGCCCAATGCTATACGCTCAGTTTCCTGATAGCACACGCCAACCAGGAAATCAGAAAGTTCAACACCCGTTACGAACTGCAGCAGGTAAAGCATTCGCTGGGCATCCGAGTCATCGACCACGACCGTGCCGACGATATCCGAGACACCACCTCCCTATCAGGTGGCGAAACCTTCATCGTGAGTCTCGGTCTTGCCTTGGGCCTGTCGGCATTATCCTCCCGCAACATCTCCTTCGAGAATCTGTTCATCGATGAAGGCTTCGGAACCCTCGACCCCGATACCCTAGCCACCGTCATCGACTCCCTCGCCATGCTGCAAAGTTCGCAAGGCAAGAAGGTGGGCGTCATCAGTCATACCGACACGATGAGCGAGCGCATCACCACCCAGATAAGGATTATCAAGAATGGCAACTCCGGCAGCAGCCATATCGAGATCTATCCTTAACCCATCGCAATTACACCTTAAATTATATAGTAATTACACCTTATTTATCCCTATCAGCGCCAAGGATGGCGACAACGTGGTGAACAAGAGCGATGTGATTCGTCCTCACCATAACAAAAGAAAGGGTGTGCCATAAGTCCATGACACACCCTTTCTTTTGTTTCCATTGAATATTAAACCCTGTTTCCCTCTTTTGGGAAAACTACGGTTGGTTGGAAGGTCTTAGCCTCCTCAAAGTCCATCAGGGCATAAGCGATGATGATAACGGTATCGCCCACCTGCACTTTGCGGGCTGCAGCACCGTTCAGGCAGATACAACCGCTGCCACGCTCACCCTTGATAATATAGGTCTCCAAGCGCTCACCATTGTTGTTGTCTACAATCTGAACCTTCTCGCCTGCTATCAGATTAGCAGCGTCCATCAAGTCCTCATCGATGGTGATGCTACCCATATAATTCAGGTTAGCCTCAGTTACGGTCACACAATGGAGCTTACTCTTCAATACTTCTATCTGCATTGTTCTGTTATTACTTGATCTGTTACGGATTAAACTTAATAAAGAAATCTATCGAGGAATTATCCCTTATACTTGATATGGTCGATGAGACGGATAGGAGTCTTACCGCAATAAACGGTGATGCAACCTACCACGTATGCACTATCCTCCCATGAAGAAACATCCTGCAGGCTGTCGCCATCCACAATCTGGAAATACTCTACCTCCAGACCCTCTACAGCATTGATGTCGGCAACCACCTTATCGTGAGTTTCCTGTACGGTATGAGTCTTGGCATACTCCACACTCTCCTTCAGGGCCTTATAGATGTTTGGCGCAATGGCACGCTCATCAGGAGCCAGCAAAGTATTACGGCTGCTCTTAGCCAAACCATCCTCATCACGGACAATAGGACACTCCACAATCTGCACATCGCTGTTGATGTACTTCACGAGCTGCTTGATGACAGCAATCTGCTGCCAATCCTTCTCACCGAAATAAGCACGAGTTGGTCGAACGATATAGAAAAGACGGCTCACTACCTGACATACACCATTGAAATGACCCGGGCGCTTGGCACCCTCCATCACGGTAGAAACAGGTGGAAACTCAAAGTGGCGTGTATCTGGTGTAGGATACATCTCCTTCACCGATGGTGCAAACACATAGTCAGCACCACAAGCCTCCAAGAGCTTGCAGTCAGCATCGAGGGTACGAGGATAGCGATCCAAGTCACCCTGATCATTGAACTGTGTAGGATTCAGGAACACAGAAACTACAGTCACGCCATTTTCCTTTACACTGCGCTTAACAAGAGAGGCGTGACCCTCATGCAGCGCACCCATAGTTGGCACAAGGCCGATTTCCTTTCCCTCCTTACGACACATGAAGAGTTCGTTCTGGAGGTCAACAATCTTATTGAATACTTTCATCGTCATAATCTGTTTTCGGGTGCAAAATAACAACTTTTTTCTCAAATGAGAAAGAAAAAACCTAAAAATATGCGAATTATTGCCGAAAATAATGAATTTCGGAGAAAAAATGCCCCTATTTGAAGTTTTTTTTGTACCTTTGCACGTAATTCGTAAGAATAAAATTTAAATTTTATGGCAAAAAAAGTATTATTTATCAATCAGGAGATCGACCCATACGTAGCCGAGTCTCACATGTCAATCATGGGACGCGAACTGCCTCAGAAGATGCAGGAAGCAGGTTTTGAGATCCGCACCTTCATGCCTAAGTGGGGCACCATCAACGAGCGTCGCGGACAATTGCACGAGGTCATTCGCCTGTCTGGTATGAACCTTATCATAGATGATACAGACCATCCGCTGATCATCAAGGTTGCATCTATACCAACAACACGACAGCAGATTTATTTCATCGATAATGACGACTATTTCAAGAGCCGCCAGATGGGCACCGATGAAAACGGAAAGGAATATGCCGACAACGGAGAAAGAGCTATCTTCTTTGCACGTGGTGTATTGGAAACCGTAAAGAAGCTCCGCTGGCAGCCTGATGTGATTGTCTGCCAGGGTTGGGCTAGCGCAGTAGTACCATTCTATGTAAAGACAGCCTACAGCGAAGAGCCTTCATTTGCAGAATCAAAGGTGATTACCGCTCTCTATACCAACGAACTCAAGGGTGAACTGGGTACCAACTTCAAACGTTGCGTTGCCTTCCGCGATGCCAAGTCTGAACTGCTCGACGGCTATCAGGACGACTTCAACTTCATTGAGCTCGGCAAACTCGCCATCGACTATAGCGACGGTGTAGTAGAAGGTGAAGAAGAAGCTAACCAGATTCTCTTTGATTATGCGAAGGAGAAGAACAAGCCTGTACTGGCTTATCCGGGAGAAGATATCCAGGAGCCATACGCAGACTTCATCAACAAGGTTTGTCCTGACGCAGAATAAAATTCCGACAACAGAGACACATACATACAAGGATAATGAAAATTTTAAGACTCTTAACAGTATTAGTAATAGCAGCGCTTACTTTCGCTGCATGTGATGACACCACCGAGGGAATCGGTGGTAGCATCACTAACGATATTGACAACATCAACATCACTAGCGCAGTATTTCCTGTAGCTACAAAGTCTATGGTTTCAGGTGCCGTATTGAGCCGCAACAACAGCGGTCTCATCGGTAAGATGAAAGACCCGGAAACCGGCAACTATGTAAAGGGTGACTACATGACCCAGTTGAGCGTATTGCCTACTTTCTCTATAGATACACTCGATTACATCAAGCAGGCAAACAAAGGTTCTATCGAAGCAGACTCATGCTACCTCCTGGTTTCATACAATGCCAGCTACGGCGATACTATCGCCCCAATGAAGGTGACAGCCTATGAGATGACAAAGCCGATGGCAGAAGATAAGGAGTATTACTCTGATTATGATGCCTTCAAGGAAGGCTGGGTAAGCGAAAACAACCAGCATTGGAGCAGTAATTACAACTTGAGCAATACATCAGATGTCAAGAACTTCAAGATTTACTTGAATAAGAAGTATGAGAAAGATGGTAAGACATACAAGAACTATGGTTCTTACATCATGCAAACATACGCAGAACATCCTGAGTACTTCAAGACCAACTACAAGTTCCTGCACAACGTCTGCCCTGGCTTCTTCATCAAGAATGTAGGCGGTACGGGTAACATGGCTAAGATCTGGAATACAGAGCTTATCTTCTACTGGACCCGCCACAAGACCATCAAGGCAAAGGACGGCGTTACAGACAGTATAGCTGTAGGCATCGGATACAACCGTTTCGATGGTACAGAAGAGGTATTGCAGCTCAACAAGATTGAGAACGATACCACGAACTTGGACTCCTTGGCAAGTCAGCAGAACTGTACTTACCTCAAGTCGCCAGCAGGTATCTTCACCGAGGTTACCCTCCCTATCGAAGACATCATGAAAGGTCATGAGAAGGATACGCTCAACACAGCTACCATCTCTTTCCCACGACTCAACAATGACAACGAAGACAACCCATACAACTTTGCTACACCAAGCACCATCCTGATGGTTCAGAAAGACAGTTTGCAGTCGTTCTTCGAAAAGAGCAAGTTGGCAGATAGCCGTACTTCTTATACCACAAGCTACAGCAGTACAGGTACTTATAAGAATGCCTATACATTCCAGAATATCGCCAACCTGGTTTCTGCCATGTATAAGAACAAGGGCAAGGGAGAAAACTGGAATAAAGTAGTACTGGTTCCTGTAAACGTTATCACAACCACACAGGGACATACTACCGTCATCTCCAAGATTAATCACGATATGTCACTCGCTTCTACCCGACTGAAAAGAGGTGTAATAACCACCGACAGCAACGGCAAGGAGACAAGTCCTATACAGATAAAGGTGATTTACAGTAAGTTTAAAGAAAAAGAATAAGCATTCATAACGCAAAGTAAAAAAGGAAACGAAACATGGCAGATAATTTTTTGGAGCGTCATCGCGAAGAATACGAGATACGCAAGGCTGCATGGCTCAAGAAGAAGAAACTATTCATGAAGTCAGGCAAGAAACAGAAGCCCCAGACACAGATGCCACGCCCTGAAGACGAAGCGTTATAAACACGAAAAAATATTCAGAATCCTGAGAAAGAGGGTGTATCATAAAGCATTTGAATGTTTATGATACACCCTTTTAACTTTGCCAGTTAATCCTTAAAAACCGCCGCATAAGTACGATAAAAGCCATTTAACACAAAATAAAACAAAATTAATTTGGAGTTTACCCATTTTTTTTATATCTTTGCATTGTAAATTAAAAGTATTAAATATTAAACAGACAAAAAGCAATAAAATAAAAATAATCAAGATATTAGTAGAGATACTGATTTATGGGTTTAACTTTTCTAAGAACTTGCATTTAAGGATACAAGATATTTGCAGGATACAAGTTACTTGCAATATATGAGATACTTGGTTTATGTTTATAGATAATGGAGAAATTACTCTCATAAAGAATTCGTTTTTAAGTTTAAACAAAAATGCTAAAGTTAGATGTTAGTAATATAAGTCCCCGTAGTAACCGTGAGGCTACTGCGGGGACGCTTTTTCAATTTATAGTATATAGAAACAAAAAGGGCAAGACCAGAGATGACCTTGCCCAATCTATTTTTATAACTCTTTATCTATATTATAAGATTCTACCTGTAAGAGAGAACTTCAAAACAGGATAAACCTTTAAATATAAACATCAGACTACAGAACTTAATCTACTACCGTAAACTTGGCATATTTCAGCAGAAGCTGTTTGGTGCCAGAATGAACGAACTCAACCGTAGCCTTCGTATTCTCACCAGTACCTTCAATCTTCAACACCGTTCCCCGTCCAAAACGCTGATGTTCAATCTTCATTCCCTCCTGCAAACCACAAGAAGAACTGCCAGCAGATGAAGCTGCAGAAGAAGAAACTGATGCTGCAGAAGATCCTGTACTGCGAGAAGCAGGATGAGAAGAATGCGTCTCCATGTAACGTTTAGCTGCATTCAGCGCTCTAACAGACTTGAAATTACCTTCAGAGAGAGATGAGCGTCCGGAAACAGACGAGCGTCCGGAAGTATGTGAAGTCTCCGGTTCATCATCAAAGAGAGAAGGCTTAGGATCTGCTACAAACTGCGATGCTACCGGTTTGGAATTCTGATACCTGCTACTGTATCTAGGCTGCTCAGCATCCTCCCACGGTCTGCGAGAACGTTGCGCTCTCGCCCACTCCGGCTGGTCAGACATCGAATCAGCTCTGGAGCCAAACAAGCTTCCACCAGCCTCATCCAGGCTATCAATCAACTTGCCGTCAATCTCATCGATAAACCGACTCGGATTATCAAACTCCATCTTGCCATATCGCCAGCGGTTCTTGGCGTTCGTCAGGATACAATGTTTCTCAGCTCGCGTAATGGCAACGTAAAGCAATCTCCGTTCCTCCTCCAGTTCTCGGAGCGAAGCAGCAGAAAGCGGACTTGGGAAGATATTCTCTTCCAATCCTACCACGAAGACCGTAGGAAACTCCAGACCCTTGGCAGCATGAACCGTCATCAGAGAAACACGAGGTTCATCCTTATCACCATCGCTGTCAGCATCGGTAAGCAGCGCCACATCCTGCAGATAATCCTGCAGGAAGAGTTCATCAAACCTACCCTCTTCACGGCGTTCCTCCACAAAAGCCGACATACCGCTCAAGAATTCCTCCAGGTTTTCCTGACGTGCCAGGTCATCGGCATCCTTGCCCGACATGATATCCTGACTGATACCACTCTCCTTGATAATGGCATCACCCAATTCATAAACATCCGTAGTTTGAGCCCGTTCGATAAACGAAGAAATGAGCAATCTGAAGGTTTCCAGCTTGTTCATCGTACCCTTGTTAACCGCCAGTCCATACTGCTCAGGGGCACCGATTACCTCCCAGAAACTCACCTGGTTCTGATGGGCACAGTCAGCAATCTTCAGCACCGTAGTAGCCCCTATTCCTCGTGCCGGATAGTTGATGATACGCTTGATAGCCTCTTCATCATCCGGATTCGCCACCAGACGGAAATAAGCAATAATATCCTTAATTTCCTTGCGCTGGTAGAAACTCAGTCCGCCATAAATGCGATAAGGAATACCCTGCTTTCTGAACTCCTCCTCGAAGCTGCGGCTCTGGGCATTGGTGCGGTAGAGAATGGCAAAATCACTATACTGGCAGCCATCCTCGCGCCGGATACGCTTCACGTCCTTCACTACAATCGCCGCCTCTTCCTTGTCGCTGTAAGCAGGCTTATACTGAATCTTCTCACCCTTCGCATTCTCGCTGAACACATCCTTAGGAATCTGGTTGCGGTTATGCTTGATCAGACTGTTAGCCGCCTCAACGATGGTCTGGGTAGAGCGGTAGTTCTGTTCCAGTTTGAAGAGACGCGTGCCCTGAAACTGGCGCTGAAAGTTGAGAATATTATCGATATTGGCACCACGGAAACTATAGATACTCTGCGAGTCATCACCCACGGCACAAACACGCAGCTTCTCCTGACAAAGTTGCATAACGATAGACATCTGAACGTGATTGGTATCCTGATACTCATCCACCAGGACATAATCGAAGCGGGCGGCATATTTGTGGCGAATATCCTCATGCTCCCTGAAGAGCTGATAGGTAAGCGTCAGCAAATCATCGAAATCCATGGCATTGGCCTGCTTGCAGCGCTGCACGTAAGCCACGAAAATCTTACCAACCTCAGGCATCTGCGCACGCTTGTTCTGCTCGAAGATAGCCGCATCGCTCTCATAAGCCGCAGCACTCATCAGGTTGTTCTTCGCCATCGAAATCTTGGCATGAACGGCAGCAGGCTTATACTTCTTATCATCCAGCCCCATCTCCTTCACTATCGCCTTGATCAGCGAGCGCGAGTCACTTTCATCATAAATGGTAAAGTTGTTGTTGAAGCCGATATGCTCAGCCTCCGCTCTCAGGATTCGGGAGAAGATGCTATGGAAGGTACCCATATAGAGATGCTGGGCGAGATCATTTCCCACCAGTTTTCCGATACGTTCCTTCATCTCCCTAGCTGCCTTGTTGGTAAAGGTGAGCGCCATGATGCTCCAGGGTTTCATGCCCTGGCTCAGAAGATAAGCTATCTTATAAGTAAGCACACGCGTCTTACCCGAACCTGCACCGGCTATCACCAGCGAAGGTCCGTCAATATATTCTACCGCAGCACGCTGCGCTTCGTTCAAGTCTTTCAGTAAATCCATTAATCAATATTTACCAGATTTTTCACTCTTCATTCTTCACTTCACCCTATATCCTCCCACAGCCGTGCCCGGATCGAAATCTTCGCCCTCACGAGGGAAGGTAGGGATAAATCTCATCTGATGTTCTATCTGTCGCTGGCGCTTCTTCATATAAGCGCTAGGATGCAGCGAACTGAATTTGCGCGGATTAGGAAGTGTAGCTGCTATCAGCGCACACTCGCCACGAAACAGGTCTTTCGCTTTCTTGTCGAAATGATATTCTGCAACCGCATCCACACCATAGATACCCGGTCCCATCTCAATGCTGTTGAGATAAACCTCCATGATGCGCTGCTTGCTCCACATCATTTCGATGAGGAAGGTAAAGTAGACCTCAAATCCCTTGCGGGTCCATGAACGGCCAGGCCACAGGAAGACATTCTTAGCAGTCTGCTGACTGATGGTACTGGCTCCATGCACCTTTCCGCCACGTGCATTATTCTTCGCCGCACTCTCGATGGCATTGAAGTCGAAACCGTGATGCTTCAGGAATCTCGCATCTTCGCTCGCCATTACCGCCACTGGCATATGAGGCGAGATCTTATCCATCGAAATCCAATGATGATGCAGGGTAATACTCTCTCCATCAGCTACTTGCTGGAAGCATCGGATAAACATCAGAGGAGTGACATACACAGGAATGAACCTATATGCCACTACAGCAAGAATGGTGGTACTGAAAAACAGCACCACCACCCATTTTACTATATTCTTGATTTTCTTCAAAATCATCTATTTAGTTTTTCCCTTCCGGGAGCATGAAAGTTATTACTTCAATGTACCGTTGTTGGCTGCGTTAACCATAGCCTGGCTAGCATACATGTAAACCTCTACACGACGGTTCTGGGCACAAGCAGCAGTAGTATTAACAACAGGGTTAGCAGAACCAAAACCCTGAACATTCTTTACCTGACGGCTTGTAACACCGCAAGAAGCGAGATAGTTGTAAACTGCCTCAGCACGCTTCTGGCTCAATGGCAAGTTGATACCATCATTACCTGTAGCATCGGTATAACCCTGGATAGAAACCTCGCAGTCGGTATTGTTCTTCAATACACCGGCAAACTGAGCCAAATCAGTCTTTGCGCTGCTGCTGAGAGTAGAACCGTTAGTTGGGAAGAGGATACCAGAAGCAAATGTTACCTTAACGGCAGACAAGCCATTGGCATCTGTTACAGTCTCAACCTGTGCATTCTTCACCTGTTCAGCCTCAGCCTTTACCTTATCCATGTGCTTTCCGATGAGGTTACCAGCACCGCCACCAACAGCTGCACCGATAGCAGCACCTACGAGAGCACCTGTACCACGATGGCTATTATTGAGCAATCCACCTACGAGAGCACCCAGAGCTGCACCAGAACCGGCACCTACTGCTGTACCAGTTTTCTGATTGGTTCCACAACTAGAGAAGAGCAAGCACAAAGAGAGGCCTGCAACTGCAAAATTAGTCTTTTTCATTTTAAAATCTCCTATATTTATGTTATTTAATTGCAAAGATAACTCTTTTTTCTCCATAATGGAGAGTTTTCTAATATTTTTTTGTATTTTTGCATGCAAATTTAAGGGTATTTGTCGAAATAGAGCTAGGAAATCACCTATTTGGGGGTGGAAAATCCCTAAAAGTAGAATTTCAGACACCTGCAGACAGATGAACTGCCGGCAGCAGATGATGAAGGCTCAAGCTTATACCTTAATATATATATAACAGAAGAAATAAAAAACAAAATAAATAGAATAAAGCAATATGGCTAAAGAACTCAAGAATTTAACCAAGCGCGCTGACAACTACAGTCAGTGGTACAATGATTTGGTAGTAAAGGCTGATCTCGCTGAGTTGTCACCAGTTCGTGGTTGTATGATTATCAAACCATACGGTTACGCTATCTGGGAGAAGATGCAGCAACAGCTCGACAAGATGTTTAAGCAGACAGGTGTACAGAACGCATACTTCCCTCTCCTCATCCCGAAGAGTTTCTTCTCTCGTGAGGCTGAGCACGTGGCAGGTTTCGCCAAGGAGTGTGCCGTAGTTACCCACTACCGCCTCCGTTCTACAGAGGATGGCAAAGAGGTTGAGGTTGATCCTAACGCAAAGCTCGATGAGGAGCTCATCATCCGTCCTACTTCTGAGACCATCATCTGGAACACCTATAAGAACTGGATTCATTCATGGCGTGATCTCCCTATCCTCTGCAACCAGTGGTGTAACGTAATGCGTTGGGAGATGCGTACCCGTCCGTTCCTCCGTACTTCTGAGTTCCTCTGGCAGGAGGGTCATACCGCTCATGCCACTAAGGAAGAGGCTGAGGCAAAGGCTCAGGAGATGCTCAAGGTTTACGCTGAGTTTGCTGAAAACTACATGGGTGTTCCTGTATTGCAGGGTGTGAAGAGTGAGACTGAGCGTTTCGCAGGTGCTCTCAACACTTATACCATTGAGGCAATGATGCAGGATGGCAAGGCTCTGCAGAGTGGTACTTCTCACTTCCTGGGTCAGAACTTCGCCAAGAGTTTCGATGTTACCTACTTGAACAAGGAGAACAAGCCTGAGTACGTATGGGCTACTTCATGGGGTGTTTCTACCCGACTGATGGGTGCCCTCATCATGGTTCACAGCGATGATAACGGTCTCGTATTGCCTCCAAAGCTGGCTCCTATCCAGGTGGTTATCGTTCCTATCAACAAGGGCGATGAGCAGTTGGCTCAGATTACTGCTAAGTTGCAGCCTGTCATCGACCAGCTCCGCGAGTTGGGCATCACTGTGAAGTATGATGACAACCCTGCCAAGCGTCCTGGCTTCAAGTTCGCTGACTATGAGTTGAAGGGTGTTCCTGTTCGTCTGGCTATGGGTGGCCGTGACTTGGAGAACAACACCATCGAGATTATGCGCCGTGATACCTTGGAGAAGGAGAACGTAAGCTTCGACGGTATCGTTGAGCGCGTAAAGAATATGCTGGAAGACATCCAGAAGAATATCTTCGAGAAGGCTCGTGCTTACCGTGATGCTCACGTTTATGAGTGCGACAACTACGAGGAGTTCAAGAAGCGTGTGAAGGACGGTGGTTTCTTCCTCTGCCATTGGGACGGTACAGCCGAGACCGAGGCTAAGATTAAGGAAGAGACTCAGGCTACCATCCGCTGCGTGCCTTTCGCTTACGAGCAGACTCCAGGTGTAGATATGGTAAGCGGCAAGCCAGCTGTAGCCCGTGTCATCATCGCAAGAAGCTATTAATCATCCCTGGTGTCGGGAGTTCATCCTGACACCATAATATATTTAATATGAGGCAGTTGATACTATACATCCTTTTTCTGGTGTCCATGGTCTTCTCAGGCTATGGAGAGGTATCTGCTGCCCCTATTTCTTTTACTCCCGAGGATTCTTATACCGAAGATGCAAGCCATAAGAAAGATGGTTTGGCGAAGGTTGAGTATGACAAGAGCCAGCCTGAGGCACAGCTTGAAAACGCCTCACAGCTTGCTTACCGCATCTGTAGCAGCCGTCCGCAGCGCTTATTGCCAAGTGGCAACATGCACAACAGTCAGACTGCCAGTAGATTGCTTACAAATAGAATCCGTTATTTATCATCCCTTTTATCAGCTATAGAAGGTGGCATGGAGCCTTTCCGACAGGAAACTGCCCCAATCCACTTTGATGTCGCCTGCAAGTATTATGTCATTTGCCTGCGACGTCTGCTCTGTTAGTGCTTATTCTTTTCTCTTTTTAAAATTTCATATAGGTTTATCGCATCTTTCCTAAGATTTGCGATAAGACTGGTTACACCCCTATTCAAAACAAAAAACAGTTCAATATATATTATTTTTCAAGAATTAAGAATAAGCAAATAACAGTATAAAATTATGGCAAAGATTAATCATTTAGAGATGGGTGCTGATGTTTTGGCACTCCAGGATGTACAGGTAAAGAAAGGTTTCATGGGTTTGACTGTCAAGCTCATCTATCAACCTACCAACAGTGTGATTAAGATAAAAGAGAAAGAATATTCTGTAGAGGATGGAAGAAAGCTTGAGAACATCCTCAGTGCAGCCCCTAAGGATGTAGAAACAGCGATCAGCAAATTCCCTGTTTCAGCCATCAGCATGGGTAATATGAAGTTACAGGCTTGCATCTCTGACGACCACCAGTTTGTTGCCACACAGCTCCTTGCCTTCAAGGATTTCAGTTACAAGCCGGTTACAGAGATGAAGACCTATACAGGAAAGACAGCCGAAGCTTTCGCTCAGTTGTTTTAGTTATATCACAGTTTCGGGACAGGGGACAGAACAAATCCTCTGTCCCTCTTTTATTTTATAGATATAGGATGAAATCTCGGTTCATTCCCTCTTCCCAATTACGGTAATGCTTAGGCGACAGACCGGTATGTTTCTTGAAGAAGGTTCCGAAGGCTGAAGCATTGGGAAAACTGAGTTCATTGGCTATCTGCTGTATCGTCTTCGTGGTATTCTTCATCAGGTAGATACTGCGACGGATCATCGCCTTGAAAAGCAACTGCTGGACCGTCTGACCGCAAACCGACTTGACCAGTACCGACAGATATTTCGGTGTAAGACAGAGTTCGTCTGCATAGAAAGCCACACTGCGCTCACGCATATAGTTCTTCTCTATCAGCAGCACCAGCGACTCAAAGATGGCTATCTTCCGCTCCATCTCCTTGCCGGCAGCCTTGAACGATGCCGAGAAGATGCTGCACAAACGATACGTAACAGCCATCAGTAACAGTTTCTGCTCATGCACACAATATGCATCCAGTTCACCACTCTTCTCTTTTTCCAACTCCAGTTTCCTCAGCATCAAGGCATAGGAAGTGAGCATATCCTCATAGCCCGTCGTCCTGACATGGCAGGGTTTGGGATAAATCGTAGCATAAAGACGCATGGTAACCACGGTATTACCCAACATGTGACGAATCTGTTCAGCACGGTAAAAAAGAAGGGTATATTTGAGGTTCTTGCCCGTTTCCTGCACATGAAACATCACTCCTTTGGAGAGGAAAACGGTTTCACCCTCAGATGCAACAAAGGATGTTCCGTCTACGCAGAAACGGAACATCCCCTGATGACAGATTACGATTCCGACATAGTCGGAGTAGAAAGGCTGCATCAACAGCTGAGGAAACTCATGAGCCTCATATATGATGATATTATCTGTTATTTTCATGATGAATATGGATCTGTTATCTTCAGATTTAACTGCGAAGATAACAAAAATATCCATTCATCAGATGAGCAGCCTGTATCTTTTATGATATTTTAGCACTCCACTACCTTCTTCCCAGGGATTTTACATCTACATTCTTCAGCAGATACTCACGCGTCAGTTCCCCGATATTGCGCTTGCGCCAAGGGAGAACGAGCATCAGTCCGGCACACAGCAGACAGCCGTAGAAGGTCCAGCCTGCCATCTCCTTGATGCTCACCAGCGTGGCCTGTACCTGTACCTTTCCCTTCGTACTCATGGCAGCCATATTCTGTGCCTCGGTTACACTCTTGCCCTGATATTGCATGCCTCTCACCGTCTGGTCGTAAGTCTTCGCCGTCTCGATGTTCGTGCGGTCGTAATCCTGGGCAAAGCGGGTTACATAATACTGCTGTCTGTGCTGAAGCACATTGGTATAGAGCGCCGAGCCGATGCAAGGAGCAATGACCATACGAACGGTAAGCATGATGCAAACCCAGGTTGACATGAAGCGGTAAGGCATGCGCTGGTTGGCTATCGTGGAGATGAGCGAATAGAGCAGCATCATTCCCGTAGAACGGATGATGATAGGCCATTTCATACGTTCATACATGCCGTCGTTCTGTACCTCGAAATACATGTACAGCGCATAGGCTCCGATAAAGAGGAAACCCAGACAGTACATCCACTTCAGGTGAACATTCTTGGCTCTGGCGATGACTGCGAATATCAGTCCCACGGTGTAGCCCACCATCACCCAGTTGCCTAGCGTGGCGTTCTGCCAGTTATCTATCTTCATACTCACATTGGTGAACACGTTGACAAACATGGCACTCGAATTGCAGACCATCAGCAGGAAGAAGAGCAGGATGCCGTAGTTGATGACCCTGAGCTGGAACACCTCCATGATGAAATAAGGTGAACGCCTCGTCTTCTCCAGATAGATGAACAGAGCGGTAAAGATAAGACAAACCACCGAAGAGAAACGGATGGTAGGATCATCAAACCAGTCGAGTGTCTTACCGAAAACCATGACATAAGCAAACGAACAGAGCATGATACTGAACACCGTAACATTGCCAAACTTCGACATCGTTATCGGGAACTTAGGCATCGGATACTTATGATAAGGCATGGTGAAGAACACGATGATGATGCCCGCCAGCATGAATGCCATCATGAAATGATAAACATACTGCCACTCATAAGCATAGGCAAGCCATGCCGTTAGCCAGGTTCCCAACTGTCCGATAATCATGAAGAAGAGATAGATAACCGGCTGCGAAACCATTTTCTCCGAATCTACCGCATCCCATGCTTCCTCGGTAGTAGGCTCACATCCCGGTGTGATATTCCTCGTAGCCTCTATTCCGAAACCATATCTGATGAGCACGAAGAGATGCGCCATCAGCAGCGTCTGACGGACAAAACCCATCAGCAGACTGCACAGTCCGAGTATAAACAGCGAGTCGGTCTGGGCACACACGAAACTGAGGATAAAGAGAATGGAGAAGCCCACGATACACATCATCTTCTCTCTACGGATGCACACCAGTTCATAGAAGAACGGCGAGAAAGCCGCCATTCCTATCGAGGTGCAGAAGCCCGCAAAGGCGATGTATTCCGACTGGATGCCGAGCCCGCTCATCATCTCGCCGCTGTTGGCAGAATAGACGCCACTCATCGTAATCATCGGCACGAAGAGGATGATCATGAAGATGATGCCGAGCGGTTTGGGCACCCAATCATAAAACGGATAATTCTTATATTCTTCTTCCATATATTACTTCATTTCCATCTAGCTGTTTTTTTACTTTCTCTCAGCCTTGACAACCACCATCATGCCGGCAGCAAGATGCTCATTATCCTCTTTGCTGAGGTTGTTGAAATCGATTCTTACAGGCACACGCTGCTGAATCTTGACAAAGTTGCCAGCCGAATTGTCGGTAGGTACCAGCGAATATTTCGAACCGGTAGCACCAGAAATGGCGGTCACCGTACCCTCAAACTCCTTGTTACTGATGGCATCTACGGTCATACGCACCTTCTGTCCTACATAGAGATTCTCTATCTGGGTTTCCTTATAGTTGGCAATCACCCATTTGTTGTTTGTTGGAATGATGTAGGTAATGGTGGTTCCTGCATTCACCATCTGTCCCTCCTCGATAGAGCGGCGACCCAGTTTGCCGTCACAAGGAGCCACAACCACACAGTAAGAGAGATTCAGCTTTGCCATCTCTACGGCAGCCTCGGCACGCTCGATGGAGGCAGCCACATTCTGCTTGCGGGTAGTTACCTCGTTTACTCCCTTATAGGCAGCAGCCTGCTGCTTCTTTACCCCTTCGAGTTTCTTTCTGGTGGCTGCATATTCTACCTCCAACTGTTCGAGCTGGATAGGAGTAGCCGCCTTTTTTTCTACCAGGTTGCGATAGCGTTCGCAGTCCTTGGCAAGTTTGGCAAGTCGTACATTTATTTCATCGATAGATGCCTGATAGATAGAAGCGGAAGTCTCGGTGGTCTGCTCTGTAGCGTTGATGACATTGGCTCCTGCCTTGGCATCCTTGAGGGCTGCTTCAGCCTCCATCAGACGGATACGATACTCCCGGTCGTCGAGCACAAGGAGGGTATCTCCCTTGTGTACTTCCTGATGTTCTCTGAAGTATACCTTGGCGATATAGCCGGATGCACGGAGATTAACCGGTGAGATATATTGTTCTATCTGAGCATCATTGCTCGTTTCGTTAGAGTTATAATCGAGGAAGAGGCATACGATTTTCCAGAGTCCGAAAGCCAGGATAGCAACACCTATCAGGCTGGCGATAATCTGTCTTACGCGCTGCTTCTTCAGTTTCTTCCTGGTTTCTTCGTGAGATACCTGTGTAGCCTCTGCTGTTTCTACATTTTTATTTTCGTTCTGTTCCATAGTTTTATTGTAATTTGGAATCAGGGAATATGAAGTAAAGTTTTTTACATCCCGTTTTCCTGTTTATATTTTATTTCTTAATGATTTATTCTTCTCCGTTATTTAGCAACCGAAATCTGGTTGAGCTGTCCAGTCAACTTGAGCAGCGAGAGATTGGCAACTTTATAGCGATAGTAGGCTGTGAGATAATTGTTCATTGCCTCGCTCATACGCATCTCGTCCTGCAGCACCGCTGTCATCGAAGCCACCCCCTCCTTATACTGGTCGGCTGTTACGTTGTAAACATCCTGCGCCATGGTATAATTATCAAACTGCTTCTTGTAGTTGCGCTGACTGTTGTTCACCTCGCTCACCGCATTCATATAGTTTGCCTGCAGTCCCTTCAGGGCGTCCTCGTAACCGATGCGTGCATTCTCCTCCTCTATCTTCGCCTTTCTGATTTTAGAACGCTTTTCAAAACCATCGAATACAGGCACTCTCAGTTGAATGCCCAGACCATTGGAACCATACCAGTGGTTTGACTCGCCCGAATGAATCCAGTGATCTATCCTATCGGTAAAGGCAGAATACATCAGGTTTCCGGTCAGCGAGAGCGATGGCAGATAACCGTCCTTGGCTAGTTTGGTCTGCTTCTGGGTGAGCAGTTTCTTCTGTTCCAGCAACTGGAGTTCGTAGAGTCCCGTATCCAGTCCGTCAGCCTTCACCATCTCAATCTTTCCCGGATCTACGGCTGTCACCTTCATCTCCTTCTCGGCAGGATAATCTATCACATACTTGAGCATGGTATACTGCTGTTCGAGCATGGCGATGGCGTTATCGCGCTGCACGGTGAGGTTCTCGATATTGAGATTCACTCGCTTCAGATCTACCTCCAGACTCATCTGGTTATCATAGAAAGCCTGGGTGATGTTTCTGAGTTCTACCAGTCGCTTGATATTGTCATCCGTCAGACGAATCTGCTCAGATGTGTTCTGCGCCATGTAATACATCTTGGCAGTCTGCACGATGAGGTCTTCACGCGCCTTCTCATAAGAGAGTTGGTTGAGTTTATCGGCAATCTTGGTGATATCGATGGCGGTAAGAATCATCTGGTTATACAGCGGCATCTGCAATTGTACACCCGCCGAAGCATTATACTGTAACGTCTTGGTTACATTATAAGGCTTGCCGTAAGCCGAGCCGTCGGTAACCGAAACAGGCGGCGTAAAGTTGTCGTTGAGCTGTGCCACCGCATTGATTTGCGGATAGAGTTTAGCCTGATTTTCGCTGATAGCGTACTTTCCCTTAGCTATTTCGTTTCGGCTGCTCTGGAGCGACAGGTTGTTATCCACTGCCATCTGCAGGCACTGGCCGAGCGTAAGCGTCTCCTGTGCGCCAAGAGTATGGAAAGCTCCGAGCGCGAAACATAAGATGATTATTTTCTTCATATCTTCTTAATGATTTCTATTGATTTACGTTTCATTTATTATCTGGATGCAAAGGTACAGCTTTTCGGTGATAAAAGACTATTCACATCTTATCACAATATGTTCAAAATTTCCGAAAATAACAATAAAAATAGGTCTAGCAACACCGCGCTAAGCGGGATCACTAGACCTATCTTCCTATCTATCAAGAACTTATATTCTTATTTTAGTCTTCATCAGCAAACTCATTCAGAGTATATGCGCTGCTGCCATCAAAGCAATGGGTACATACCTGGCACTTTGGAAGACCGATGGCCTCTACCAGCTGCTCGATGGTGTTGAACTTCAGGGAAGTCAAGCCCAACTGGTTAGCAATCTCATCTACCATTCTCTGATACTCAGGAGAACCGGTGGTAGCGTATTTCTCAAGATTCTTGTTGGCATCGCCCTCAAACTTCTCAATAATACGGCGGGTAATCAGCTCCATGTCACTCTTGGAAGAAGTGAAGTTGATGAACGGACAGCCGTATACCAATGGAGGACACGCTATACGCATGTGGCACTCCTTCAAGCCTGCCTGGTCGAAAAGCACCTTAACATTGTCGCGAAGCTGGGTACCACGCACTATACTGTCATCGCAGAACAACACACGCTTACCCTTCAGCATCGCCTTGTTAGGAATCAACTTCATCTTGGCTACCAGTGAACGCATGCTCTGGTTGCTTGGAGTAAAACTGCGAGGCCATGTAGGCGTATACTTGGCAATACAACGCTGGTAAGGCACACCCTTGCCAGCAGCATAACCCATCGCCATACCAGTACCAGAATCAGGAATACCGCTGCAGCAGTCTACCTCCACATCATCGGTCTTGGCGAGATTAAAGCCGTTGGTAAAACGCGCCTCCTCTACATTCTTGCCCTCGTAGGTAGATGTAGGGAATCCGTAGTAAACCCAGAGGAAAGAGCAAACCTGCATCTTCTTGTTGGCAGGACGGATCTGCTCCATGCCATCAGCTTTAATCTTCACGATTTCGCCTGGTCCTACCTCATATGCTGTTTCATAATCGAGATTAGGGAACGAGGTGGTTTCGCTGGAAGCCGCATAGGCTCCTTCCTTCTTGCCGATGATGATTGGAGTACGTCCCCAACTGTCACGCGCACAGATAATGCCATCCTCGGTAAGGATCATCATGGTGCAGGAACCTTTGATGTGATGGAAAACGTTTTCGATACCTTCTCTGAAGGTTTTACCCTGAATAATGAGCAGAGCCACCAACTCAGTAGGATTGGTACTACCCGAAGACATTTCAGCAAAGTGCATGTTCTTTTCGAGCAGAAGCTGAGTAAGTTCATCCTTGTTTACTATCTTAGCTACAGTGCAAATGGCAAAGCGGCCAAGATGAGAGTTCATGATGAGTGGCTGGGCATCTGTATCGCTAATCACGCCGATGCCCGATGTAGCTCCTTCAAACTTGTCGAGTGTAGATTCAAACTTCGTTCTGAAGTATGAACTTTCCAGATTGTGGATAGAGCGCACGAAGCCCTTCTCACTACTGTAGGTTGCCAAACCGCCCCGGCGTGTGCCGAGATGTGAGTTGTAATCTGTGCCGTAAAAGAGATCAGCGACACAGCTTTTCTTGGAAATAGTTCCGAAAATGCCTCCCATAAGAGTATAATTCTATGTTATAATTTTGTAATATGGGTGCAAAGATAAATAAAAATCAGAAAATATGCAAGTCTTTTTGCTTTTTTTCTATAAAAACATGATTATGAGGGTAACTTGCTACCCTATTTCGAGAAGAATAAACGGCTACTGAAACGAAAAGCGCTCCGGCAATAATTACCGGAGCGCCATGATATGATTTCCTATGAAATTAATCCAACTTCAGGCTCTTCTTGATAGCCTCGATCTTATCCATTGCAGCAGCTGTGCAGCGGTTGTAGCAACCAGCACACTTGAATGAAGGATCCTTAACCTCAATATAGAACTTGATCTTAGGCTCTGTACCTGATGGACGGACACTTACCTTGGTGTTGTCATCGCAGAACCACTGGAGTACATTGCTTGTAGCAGGCATATCGAGCTTCTCTACGCTGCCGTCAGCATGCTTAACCTCCAAAGACTGATAGTCCTTCCAGGTTACCACCTTGCTGCCACCCAACTCCTGTGGAGGGTTGGCACGAAAGTCTGTCATCATCTGCTTAATCTCGTCAGCACCGGTCTTACCTGGGCGAACTACATTTACCGTGAACTCCTTGCTGAAGCCATACTCTGCATAAATCTGCATCAGGAGGTCGTAGAGAGTCTTGCCCTGATCCTTAGCCCATGCTGCAATCTCGCAAATCAGACAGATAGATGCAGGAGCATCCTTATCGCGTACCTTATCGTATGGCAAGAAACCGAAGCTCTCCTCACCACCACCGATGTACTGCTGCTTGCCCTCAGAGATAGCAATCTCGCGTGCAATCCACTTGAAACCGGTGTAGCAATCGCGCAACTCTACGTTGTTCTTCTTGGCAATCTCAGCGATAACTTCTGTTGTTACGATGGTCTTTACGAGGAAGTCTGTTGGCTTCAACTTGCCCAACTTCTTCTTGTTCTCAATGATGTAGTAGCAGAACATCATGGCTGTCTGGTTACCGTTGATGATCATCCACTCGCCCTTGTCGTCGCGGCAAACGATAGCCAGACGGTCAGCATCTGGGTCGGTAGCTACCACGAGGTCAGCGTTCAACTTGGTACCGAGCTTCATACCGAGAGTCATAGCCTCTGCATTCTCTGGGTTTGGAGAAACGACTGTTGGGAAGTTGCCATCTACAACCATCTGCTCAGGAACTACATTGATGTTCTGGAAGCCCCAAGAACGCAGACAGAGAGGAACGATGACACGACCTGTACCATGCATAGCTGAATAAACGATGTTGAGGTCTTTCTGACGGTTGATGACATCCTGGTCAATCATAGCAGAATGAACGGCTGTCATGTAGTCGTAATCCATCTCACCACCGATAATCTTGATCTTATCCCAATTAGCCTCAAACTTCACCTGGTCGATAGTAACCTTGTTTACCTCCTCGATGATACCTGTATCGTGTGGAGCCAGAACCTGAGCACCGTCGCTCCAGTAAGCCTTGTAACCGTTGTATTCCTTAGGGTTGTGAGAAGCAGTTACGTTGACACCAGCCTTGGCACCGAGCTCACGGATAGCGAAAGAAATCTCTGGTGTAGGACGGAGGCTCTCGAAGAGATAAGCCTTGATGCCATTGGCAGAGAAGATGGCAGCTACGGTCTCAGCGAAGAGACGGGAGTTGTTACGGCAGTCGTGACCTACCACTACAGAAAGGTTCTCCTCACCTGGGAAAGCCTTGAGGATGTAGTTAGCAAAGCCCTGTGTAGCCATACCAACGATATACTTGTTCATGCGGTTGGTACCTGCGCCCATGATACCGCGCAAACCACCAGTACCGAACTCCAAGTTCTGATAGAATGCATCAACGAGAGCAGACTTGTCCTCTGCGTCGAGCATTGCCTTTACTTCCTTACGGGTTTCTTCGTCAAAAGCAGGTGTGAGCCACTGCTGTGCTCTTTCTTCACACTGCTTGATCAATTCTGCGTTATTAGCCATAGTTTGATTATATTATGTTATTAATTAATTCTTATCGAGAAGGATGTGCACGAAAACAATGCATAATTTCTCTATTTGCGTACAAAGTTATATAAAAATTTTGATAAACCAAGCAAGAATGAAGTTTTTTTTGTATTTTTGCACATTGAAATGGAATTGAAAATAGAATAAGGCTCATATTTAGCAATATTATATTGGTAAGATAGCAAAAGTTAAATGAACAAAATATAAAAACAATAGAATATGGAAGTATATTACACGGGCGTCATCATCGCCGTAACCACCTTTTTAATAATAGGTATCTTTCACCCTATCGTCATGAAGACGGAATATTATACGGGCACCCGCTATTGGTGGGTTTTCCTCGTTGCAGGCATCATCTGCATAGGAGCTGCCTTTCTGGTTGCCAACGTGCTCTTCTCTGCCATACTGGGCGTAGTAGGTGCTTCATGCCTTTGGAGCATCGGTGAACTCTTCGAACAGAGACAACGCTGCGAGAAAGGCTGGTTCCCGAAGAATCCGAAAAGAATAGGAACAGGATATTACAGGGACGAGAAGAAGTGAAGAACGAGGAAAAGTGAAGAACGAAGAAACAACGTTCGACGGACGAAGTGAAAGTCAATTCAAGTGTAAAGTGTATAGGAAGAAAACGCCAACGAAATGAAGACAGAACTCATTCTGGTCGGAAAGACCGTAAACAAGCATTTCATTGCGGGCATCAAGGATTATGCCGAGCGCATCACCCATTATATGCCTTTCAATATAACAACCATTCCTGAGCTCAAGAACACCAAGAGTCTCAGCGAACAGCAGCAGAAGGAACGGGAAGGAGAACTGATTCTGAAACTCCTCCAGCCTTCGGATACGGTGGTGCTGATGGATGAACATGGACAGGAATTCCGAAGCATCGAGTTTGCCAAATGGATAGAGCGCAAGCAGGCCACGGCAAGAAGGCTCGTCTTTGTCATCGGCGGTCCTTACGGTTTCTCACCATCTGTCTACGACCGCGCCAACGAGAAGATTTCCCTCTCCAAGATGACCTTCTCGCATCAGATGGTGCGCCTTATCTTTACCGAGGCGCTCTATCGCGCATGTACTATTATAAAAGGTGAACCTTACCACCATGAATAAAGGGTAAAAAGGTAAAAGGGTAAAAAGAGCCTTTCCCCCTTGCGCCCCCGTCCCCAGCGATTCCATCGCTGGTCCCCTAATCTTAAAAGAAGAAAGAATATGCCAAAAGATAAATATATAGAAATAAAAGGGGCAAGAGCCAACAACCTCAAGAATATCGATGTGAAGATACCTCAGGGCAAGTTTGTTGCCATTACGGGTGTCTCGGGATCGGGAAAATCATCGTTGGCTTTTGATACCTTATATGCTGAGGGCCAGCGCCGCTATGTGGAGTCGCTCTCTTCGTACGCACGCCAGTTTCTGGGACGTATGAGCAAACCGGAATGTGATTTCATCAAAGGATTGCCACCTGCCATCGCCATCGAACAGAAAGTGATTTCGCGCAACCCACGATCTACCGTGGGCACCAACACCGAAATCTACGAATACCTGCGACTGCTCTACGCACGCATCGGAAAAACCTATTCGCCTATCAGCGGACAGGAGGTGAAACGCCATACTACCGAAGATGTACTCGCCTGTACCCGACAGTATTCCCAGGGTACCAGGTTTGTCATCCTCGCCCCTATCCACGTCATCGAAGGGCGCAGTCTGGGCAAACAGCTGGAGATGTACAACCAGGAAGGTTACGCGCGTATATATATAAAAGGTGAATTCGTGCGCATAGAAGACTTCATGGAGCAGGCGGATAAGGATCTGCTGGAAGTAAGCGGCGACAAACTGAGAAAGAGAATGCAACAGAAGGATGAAGAAATCTTCCTGGTCATCGACCGTGCTTCGGTAAGCGATGAGAAGGATGATATCAGCCGACTGATGGATTCTGCCGAAACTGCCTTCTATGAGGGAGATGGAGCCTGCCGCCTCGTCTTCCTGCCAAGCAACATCTGCTACGACTTCTCTACCCGGTTCGAAGCTGACGGCATGCAGTTTGAAGAGCCTACCGACAACATGTTTGCCTTCAACTCCCCTCTCGGAGCCTGCCCTACCTGCGAAGGTTTCGGCAGCATAATAGGCATCGATGAGAAACTCGTCATCCCGAACACTTCGATGAGCGTATATGACGGATGTGTGGTTTGCTGGCGAGGCGAAAAGATGGGTATGTGGCTCAAGGAATTCATCCGCAGAGCTGCAGAATACGACTTCCCTATCTTCAAGCCTTACTTCGAACTGACTCAGCAGCAGAAGGACTGGCTGTGGCACGGTCTGCCTGGCGAGAAGAAACGCAAACAGCAGGAAAGGGTGAGCATCGATGAGTTCTTCAGAATGGTAAAGGAGAACCAATACAAGATACAATACCGCGTGATGTTGAGCCGATTCCGTGGAAAGACGATTTGTCCTGACTGCCATGGTACCCGACTCAAGAAGGAAGCCAACTATGTGAAGATTGGCGGAAAGAGCATCACCGAACTGGTTGAGATGTCGATTGTGAACCTGAGCGAATGGTTCAAGAAACTGGAACTCTCTGAGCATGAGAAGGAAATCAGCAAGCGTCTGCTCACCGAAATCACCCACCGCCTGCAGTTCCTCCTGGATGTTGGTCTGGGTTATCTTACGCTCAACCGACTCTCCAACACCCTCTCCGGCGGTGAGAGTCAGCGCATCAACCTGACCACCAACCTGGGCTCATCGCTCGTGGGTAGCGTATATATCCTCGACGAACCTAGTATCGGACTCCATAGCCGCGATACTGCCCGACTGATTAAGGTGCTGAAAGAACTGCAGCAACTGGGCAATACGGTGGTTGTGGTAGAACACGACGAAGAGATTATGCGGGCAGCCGACTATCTCATCGATATCGGTCCCGATGCCGGCAGACTGGGCGGAAGAGTGGTCTACGCCGGTCCGTCATCAGAATATTCAACCACCGACAAGGGTGAACAGGAAAAGCTGCTAGCTGAATATCCGGAGAGTTATACCATCAAGTACCTGACCCACAACGAGGAGATAAAGGTGCCAACGAGCCACCGTGCCTGGAACCAGTATATCGAAATCAAGGGAGCCCGGATGAACAATCTGCGCGGCATCGACGTTAAGATACCGCTCAACGTATTCACCTGCGTAACCGGTGTATCAGGCTCAGGCAAGAGTTCGCTCATCAAGGGAATCCTCTATCCTACCATGCGTCGCCGTCTGGACCTCGTAGCAGATGCACCAGGCGAATATGCATCGATGGAAGGCGACTGGAAGAGCATCCATCATGTAGAGTTTGTTGACCAGAACCCTATCGGAAAGAGTACCCGCAGCAACCCTGCCACTTATCTGAAGGCATACGATGCGATACGTGCCCTCTTTGCCAACCAGCCACTGGCTAAGCAGATGGGATTCACGCCGCAGTACTTCTCATTCAATACCGAAGGCGGAAGATGCGAGGAATGTAAGGGTGCGGGATATGTTACCATCGAGATGCAGTTTATGGCAGACCTCACGCTGACCTGCGAGGCTTGTAAGGGCAAGCGGTTCAAGCACGATATTCTGGAGGTACGCTATGGCGGAAAAGACGTCAATGATGTGCTGAACATGACTGTAAACGAGGCCATTGAGTTCTTCAGCGATGAAAAGCTGCAGCGCAACGAGGGCGACTTCGACAACTGCCGCATCATCGTAAACCGCCTGAAGCCGCTTCAGGATGTAGGCCTGGGTTATATCAAACTCGGTCAGAATTCAAGTTCGCTTTCGGGTGGTGAGAATCAGCGTGTAAAGCTCGCCTTCTTCATAGGTAAGGAGGAACAGGAGCCTACGCTCTTCATCTTCGACGAGCCAACCACGGGTCTTCACTTCCACGACATCAAGCGCCTGCTCCATGCCTTCAATGCCCTGATAGAAAGGGGCCATTCGCTGGTAGTGATTGAGCACAATCTGGATGTCATCAAGTGTGCCGACTATATCATCGACCTCGGTCCTGAAGGCGGCGACAAAGGCGGCAATCTTGTTGTTGCCGGAACTCCGGAAGAAGTAGCTGCCTGCAAGGCAAGCCTTACCGGAAAGTTCTTGCGTTAAATTGAAGTTTCAGGGCGTATTGGGTAATTCCACCCACACAGGGTGAAAATACGATATCAGTGGAATCCGACAACCGCCGGATTCCACTTTTTAATTTAAAAAACCAATTCAAAAGTATTATTTATTAAAAAAGTAACTATCATCGAAGGCTGCTTCGATAAGGCGTTGCTTCACTCGGGCGTATTCTGCCGAGTCTTTGATAAAGTACCGAAGAGCAGAAACAATCCTCACATAAACACTGAGCCGATAATCGCCCTTACCCTTTTAGATTGCGAAAACATTTTCCTTATGCATCTCAGCATAAAACATCAGATCAGAACCAGAAACATGATGGTTCTTCATCACTTCACTCAGAACAACACCGAAACGGCTGTTGTCTGCATTAAAATTTTTAATTTTCATCTTAAAATAATTTAAAATGTTGAATATATTTATTTACAAGTTCCCACTACGGGAACTCTCTTTTATTTTCTTTTTAGTATCTTTGCACCATGTATTACAGATCCAACAATCTGCATACCTATAAAAGAACGTATAACCGATACATATATTGTATAACAATATAAAATTTTTAGGAGATGATGAACATCAGTACATTCATTAACATGGCCAGCAAGATTCCTTCACCTGGCCAGTTGGAAGGCCTGGTAACCTTCATGAAGGAAGATGAGAAACTCAGGTTTTTCACCGAGTCTTACCGGAAAACGGGGAATAAGTCGTACAAGCACGATGCACCCCTCTTCGCCGTAGCCTGCATCTTCGAAGGCGGAAAAGGCAAGGACAACATCCGGAGCCTCACACATCTGTCGCTGGTCGACTTCGACCACATCACAGAAAAACCGGATGACGGCACCCTGCGCTCGCTCAAAGAGAGAATCTGCCACGATGCCCACACCCTGCTCTGCTACGTTACCATGAGCGGCAACGGACTGCGCGTCATCTACCGCTACGAAGGCGATGATTATCCCGCCGCCTTCGCCATGGGAAACGACTACTATGCGCATCTCATCGGCAAGGAAAGCGATCCGCTCTGCAAGAACATCACAAGGCTCAGCGGACTCGCCTACGACCCCGAAGTCTATTTCAATCCTGAAGCCACAGCCTTCAGCGCCGAGGAAATCAGCCATTTCCATTCCGCTACGCTCAAGACCGCCCAGAAGAAAAAGAAACAGGAACGCATCGCCGACTACTACGAGCAGATCGTCAAACCCAAGCTGGAAAACGAAAAGATCAGGTACGAACCCGGCAACCACAACCAGTATGTGATGCGGGTGGGCTACATGATGGCTAAGAAGCGGTACGACAGGAAAGAAGCCACCCAGTGGGCTATCAGGCAGTTTCCCGAATACGACGACGTAGAACAGGTGTTCAAATCGTGCTACGACAACACCTCTCACCCACAGAAGATGAAGGCAGAAACCGGAAAGATCCCCTATGCCACCGTAGATGAAATCAAAGACTTCCTCGACGGACATATCAAACTCCGCTTCAACCTCATCACCCTGCGCTACGAGTATCTGAAGGAGAAATGGCGAATCCTCCAGGACCGCAATCTGAATACGCTATGGAGCAACATGTCGCTAACCGCAAGGGTGAGCAAGAGCGACATGATCAATGTCATCGAGAGCGACTATAGCCCGCCCTACAATCCCTTCACCGATTATCTGGAGAATCTCCCACCCTGGCAGAAAGGCGACAAGGACTATATTGCCGAACTCGCTGCCACGGTAAAGATGAAGGGCGACCCCGTGATGCCCTTCTGTGAAGCCCTCAGGAAATGGCTCGTGGCGATGATAGCAGGATGGATAGACGAAGGTGCCGTAAACAATGTCATCCTGGTATTCATCGGCAGACAGGGCGCCTACAAGACCACCTGGTTCAACTATCTTCTGCCGCCGGAACTGAAGCAATACTTCTATACGAAGGCGAATGCCAGGCGCATGACGAAGGATGATATCATCGCCCTTTCGCAGTATGCACTCATCTGTTATGAAGAGCTCGACACGATGAGTCCATCGGAACTGAACCAGCTGAAGGCTGTGGTAACGATGCAGTATACCAACGAAAGGGCGGCATACGGCCATTATGCCGAGCAGCGCAAGCATATCAACACCTTCTGCGGCACGGGCAACAATCCCGAGTTTTTGAGCGACCCTACCGGTAACCGTCGCTGGCTGCCCTACGAGATAGAGAGCATCCTCTCACCCCGTGAGCATCCGTTCAATTACGAAGGCATCTACGCCCAGGCTTACGCCCTCTACAAGAGTGATTTCCGCTACTGGTTCACCGATGAGGAGATAGAAAAGCAGAACCGGCACAACCGCGCTTTTGAGGCGCCCAGACTAGAACAGGAACTTGTGGATCTCTACTTCCGAAAGCCAACGGAGGCGGAGACAGGGGAGTTCGTGTCCATAGCCAGAGCGATGCAGATCATCAGTTGCAACATCTCCCAGAAGCTGAACAGTTCGAAACTGGGCAAGGCTTTCAATGATCTCGGATTCGAAAAGATGCGCACCAAGCACAGCCGTGGTTACAGGGCAATCGTCCGTACAGCCGAGGAAATCAAGGCTTACCAGGTATCCGTCTGCATCAACCCACCGCAATGCGATGATGATGCCCCGTTCTAGCCGTTCCTCCAAACCTTCGGTTCCATCCGGTTCAGGGTGACACGGTGACACGGTGACACGAGTTTTTCAACATTTCGCCTCGCACGCGGGCAGGCAGGAACTTTCGGCCTGATTTTTCCTGCCTGCCCGCGCGAGAGTAAATCTTCAGAATTCCCTGTCACCCTGTCACCCGGAAGCCAGTTACTTCCGAAACGGAAACCAAGGACTTACGGTGCAAAAGTCAGAGACTTACGATGCAAAAGTCAGTAGCTTATGAACCGCAACTCAATCATAAACCCCTTAAAAAATCAAACAAAACTATGGATTTAAGAAGTTATACCAAGCAAGAGCTAGCTCTTCTGTATTTTCCCGATGCTACTCCAGCAGTAGCCAGTGCTCACCTGATGCGATGGATCCAGCGCATCCCCGACCTTCTCCAGAAACTCGCCGCCACTGGTTACGGCAAGAACTGCAAGGAGTTCACCCCGATGCAAGTCTCCTACATTCTCTACTTCCTCGGTGAGCCCTAACCCTGTTCCGCCTAATCTGAAAATGAGCCAACAAAAGGTACTTCTAACTGAAGACATCATACAATAGGAAAAAGGGTCTATACACCCTTTTGTCGAGGTGTATAGACCCTTGGAACAACCGCAGAGTATGGGTTGATAAATATTGCCAAATTCTTTATTCTCCCATTTGGCTTAGGAGCTATGAAATCCAACAATTCATCTCCCACATGATGCCCACTGAATAAATCGCTTACTGCCAACTGTCCAACCAACACTGCTGGATACTGCGGTCTTCGCTTGGCATTCGGAATCTTTCTATTAAGCTTATTCCGAAGGTTTGAAGGAAGTGAATCTACTTTTACACTCGAATTAGCAACTGTAAATGCACAGACTATTTCAGATGTATCTGGTTTAACAAAACAATATGATTTTCCAAGCAACTGATTGGCATAGTCAGCATAGTCTTGGGTGAAGAACTCTGTTATGTCCTCATCCTTACAAGTGAAGCCTTTGCATTGCTGCAAGACTTCCTCTGTCAGTTCCATAAAATCACATTGCTCTAACATTTTAAATGTACAGTTTTGAACGTTTTAATATAGCACGTGCCTTGGCTACTTGCTTGGAGAAGTCAATGGAGCCACGCTTTTCCAATGCCTCATCAGCTGCTTCAACGAAACGAGCTGCTGCCTCACCATGAAGGACAGGTATTGTTTTAATTTCTATTGCCATAATCTTCTTGTTTTTAATGTTATGTACTTATTTAAATTGCAAAATTATGCTTTTATTTTCACTTTACCAAACTTTTTGTTAACTTTCTGTTGAATTTCTACGAAAAAATTCCAAATACCAACTTCATGCCATTTTAACGTCTCATTCTTTTCAATTCATCATCCTTTCGCATTTTGTCGTTCAACTTCTCCTGCATTCTGTCTAGGAAGTAAGTACGGCTATGGTTTTTGCGTCTTCTGATGTCGGTATAGAAACGATAGCAGTCCTTGGCTTTGATGCCATGAAGCTCCTGTACCTCCTGGATGACAGGTACCAGAAAGGAATGGAAGAAGGTATGGAAAAAGGCAGAGCTGAAGGCATGGAAGAAGGCATGTCCCAGCGAAGCCTTGAAATTGCCAGGAAGATGTGCTGGCAAAGGGTATGGATGAAGCGTCTATCATGGATATGACGGGGATGACGGCAGAGGATATAAAGCTGCTGAAAGCGGAGATATAGATTACGAATATCACCATATAATTAAGGGTCTATACACCCTTTTGTCGAGGTGTATAGACCCTTGGAACAACCGCAAAGTATGGGTTGATAATTATGCCAGATATTTTGTAGATCCATTTGGCATAAACCAAAACACAATACTATGCAGGATCACAATCTTCACCAGTGAATCGAACCTGCTCATAGCCTTCTGGCAATGGGTTAGACCCAGCTAATAGAACACAGGAATTTTCCAACTCAACTACAGTGATTGATGGTTTCTGATAATTCTTTTTCATATTCCTTACTTTTTAAATTTTACATATCTATTTCACATATTTTTTGCCATTTTTGATATAGATGCCATGAGTAGGCTCTTTGCTGAGCTTACGACCTTGCAAGTCATATATACCATTTAGAGATGTGTTATCAGCCTCATTGTTGGTTATAACTTGGATGCCCTTTATGGCAGTTGTTGCTCCCTCGCCGACCTCATCTATGCTGATAGAACGGGATTTTGATGCCTGTGACATGTTAGAACTATTACGATTACTTACCGTAAGATACCAACGCTGTGCACCAACTTCGGTAGAAGGGTTTAACGGAGCTATGAGTCCTTGCTTGTTGAGAGCATATACGGCAACTGATGATTCATCCTGACCTAATCCACTTTGTGGAGTGTAGATGCCAGTGAAGTTATACTTGCGAGTCATGCTCATGCAGTAGTATGTCTTCGATTCTGCCTTATGCAACTTGACATTATTGATAGTGATAGTCTTGCTTCCGCTATCTTTTGTTCTCAACAAGTATGGGGTGTTAGCCTCAAACTCTCCAGATGTAGCCTTCTTCACTTCGAGTACCGTCTCATAGCCGCTGCCATCTTTCTTCTCGTACTCATGGAAATTGTTGATGCTTGCCACGGTGATGCCGTTGTCTGTCCAGTCTGTAGCCTGAGTCTCGAAAGGCACGTACACAGCCTGCCACTGGTCTGCGCCGAGATAGTTGCGTGTATTTCAGCGTTGGGGCAGTGAAGTCCACAGGGCTGTCGTAAGCCGCATTGTCATTGATGTCAACAGGCTCGGCTGCCTTGTATGAACCGTCAGACTCCGCTGTTAGCTTAATAATGTTGTCTTTGTTGCCACAGAAGTCCTTGATGTACTTTGTTCCATCTTTTAATTGTGGCATATAGCGCATTCCTCGCTATAAAGATTTGACGTTCCTTCATCAGCCTTTTCTGCCATCTGATAGTTGTGAGACAACTTGTCGCCTTCTGGTTTGTTTGCATATTCACCAATACGGGTTGTCCCGTCGCAAGAGAAGAGGGGTGCTTTATATACAGTATTGTGGTCAGTGGATTTCAAGACTGGATAAGCGTCAGCATTCTCACCCAACTTCTGATACCATGCCAAGGTGCTTTCTTCGGTAGAAACAGATTTGGAACCATTAAGTAGCCATGCCACCTCGCCACTTTTAAACCGATCTTTGGACATTTCCACTGCCTTGCCATTCTCATCATCCTTTCCTCCTATACCGCCTTTACCGTCTGCGACTGTGCCACTAAGATAATAGCAATTTGTTATTGGACCTTCATAGTTATCGCCGCACACGCCGCCGACAGAATATTGTCCGCTTACAGAAGCTGTGTTATAGCAGTTTTTGATTGTGCCACTGTTATTGCCGCACACCCCGCCTATTGTTTCTTTTCCTCTGACAGTGCCTTCATTAAAGCAATTTGTTATTGTACTTGTACCATCCGAGTTATCGCCGCACACGCCGCCGACTTTTTTACCTGTTACGCTTACAGAAGCTGTGTTATAGCAGCTTTTGATTGTGCCACCATAGTTATAGCCGCACACGCCGCCGATATTAAGAACATCATAATCACCTGTTCCGCTGACAGTGCCTTCATTAAAGCTGTTTTCTATTATTCCGCCTTTTTCATTATATTTTCTTTCATTATATCCGCACACGCCGCCTATTGTTTCTTTTCCTCTGACAGAACCTGTATTTTTGCAATCTTTGACAGTGCCACTGTTATAGCCGCACACGCCGCCTATTCTATACTCGTTTTCTTTGCCAATTACAGTGCTGCTGTTAGAACAGTTTTGGAGTTCGCCAGAATTCGATCCGCACACGCCGCCTATATACGGACAGTTACTGGACTGAAAATATGAATCCGAAACTCCTACGTTGGAAATCTTGCCTTCGGCTCCTATGCAGCCAAACAAGCCAACATACCATGAGTTAGATTTATTGAAATACAATCCGCTGATGGTGTGTCCATTGCCATCAAAGGTGCCAGTATATGCATCATCATCAGAAGAAGATTTACCAATAGGTATCCATTCTATAAAGTCGTTTCCGCTTACCAGATCTTTATTTGGGTCAAGAACGCCCGTGTTCACGATAATGTCATCCGTGAGGATTGCATTGGCAGATAAATCCTTTTTGACGCCTGGAAGCGTACCATTCACCAGACCTGCAAACCAATAAAGTTCTTCAGCAGTACCAATTTTATATGGGGTTCCTGCGCCATCACCTTCCGGTATTTTTAGATCAATACTTTTCGCCAACATCATGGTTGGCATAATCATGGTTGTCACGAACAAAAGCATCGTGAAAAGCCATCTCAATTTTACAAAATTCGTTTTCATATTGTTAGTTATTAAATTAATAATTTCTTGTAAAAAAAAATACTTTTGTGCATTCAGCCAAATCTTGCCACTATGCAGCGGCATTATCCACCGAAGCACCTATTCTCTCATTGCCGTCAGATATACTGTCATTCCCAGGATGATGACGAAAGACTGTCTGAGAAACAGATAGATATAATATCTTCCTCTCTTGATGAAATCACAGAAACTGTAGCGAGCCTTGTTGTTTCCATCAAGATATATCCTGTAGTCTTGAACCATGGCATAGCTCATGACTATGGCGAACAGCAGAAGAAACAATGCCACTATAAAGTCACCGAGCCCTATTCTAAATATGGTTTTCAGATACTGATCGAAGTATGCTGATAACTCATCCTTAGGGATGGAAAGTGTGCGGGAGAGGGTAAGCATGTTCACAGTACAGTCATCACAGTCTTTATAGCCCGAATTGGCGCACCATGCATCAAGATTCTTCTGGATGAAATCTCTGTACTCATCGGAAAGTGGATGTAAAGATTCTGAACTGTTATCAGTTGAGTTCTGAGGTTTCGCAGAAAGTGTCTCCCCATGTGCTGTTCTCGCCAAGATATATCGGAATGTATCTCGCAGAACTTTCGCAAGTTTTGCCCACACGCCCTGAACCAACGGTCACCGGCAGATGGGAAAGGTAAAGGGCAGAAGCTATCATGTAAGCCCCACACGCCCTGATTAGGGCGTGTGGGGTAAAACTTGCGAAAGTTCAGTTACATCATACATAGACTAGTAAACGGAAGATGGGGTGATTTGAGGTCACCTCATCCCCCCTTGGCTTTCAATTCTTATCATCGGCAGATTGCATCGAGGTTGTAGAATTTTGTCATGTAATTCTTACCATCTGCGGCAGTTGCCGAGTTTTTCTCGGTAACTGAATCTTCAACAAGTTCTCCACTCTTGAAGATGTTTTTAAGATGCAATCCGATATTATCTGTTGAACAGTCAAAAAGCTGTGCCATAGCCTTTTGAGTAGCCCATACCGTTTCGTCTTTATATAACACTTGTACGCCTTGCTCCTTACCTTCTGCCACGAAAGTCAGGAATTCCGCCGTACTGTTTCGTATTTCAAATTTCTTTGCCATAATTTATCACCTCTCAATGTAATGCGTTATCTCGTTGAAAGCGGATGTATGCAGATTTATTCTTTGAATGTCCATATTATAATGTTTCTTTGTTTTCTTTCTCCGCACAAAGTATGATTCCTATAGAACGGTTCTCGTCAGCACCACGTTCAAGGCGGTCTTCAAGTTCAAGCTCCAGAATGGGACTTGTTACTCCCAAGAAACCAAGATTGTAGCTGCTGTTAAACACCTCGTTGGCATACTGCGCTTGTTCGGCAGGAAGAGTGCGGTCGAAATTGTTATCTACTCGTGCCAATGCCTGTGTCTCATACATATTGAGTTTGATGGCATTGAGCAACAAGTCACGATTCCAACCTTTGGTTATAGTTTCCTGAGCATAATATAGCGTGGCTTCATCATTCAGCCCCTTGCTCAACAGCAGCATATTGTGTGACCACGGCAAAAGTGCAACGGAGCGTTGCACTTTCTCATTATGTCCAGCATAACGTTCATAGAACTTTTTCATATACCACAGATTTCGTGGTGAAACACCCATCTTCGGGTATCGTTCTTTCAGGTCTGCTGACAATCTTCTTACAACGCTGTCACCATACCCACTTTCAATCTTGCGCTCATGAAGCATTTGACCAATCTCCCAATAGGCGGCAGATACGTAGCCATTGACATGTCGGGCTATTTCTGTCCGTGCATGCTCAATTACTGCGACAGCGTGTCGCAGTATCTCAGCATAATCGCTACTTCCTATTGAGAGTTTGTTGTCTGTATTGTCTGTTGTCATTTTATCAGTCTATTATTTGCCATATGCAGATGCATATTTAATTACAAAAGTAATTATAATACATCACTATTCCGCATAAACACAATGATTTTTAAGTTTATTTAGCAGCTTGATAAAAAACTGTTATTATATTGCACATCACCCCTTAAAAGTGCGGTAAGGAGACCGCCATCCATAGCTTTTGCAGACTTACTTGTTTTTGTAAGATTCAAGCAAATGATGATTCATTATAATGGGCTTATAAACTCCAGAAAAAAAGAATCTATGAAAAAGTATGATAAAACATGAGCAAGTATGAGCAACTGTGAGTTGACCCCTCACCGATTTCGTATCTTTGTATTGTGGTTCAGAGATAACATCTCATACCACCAAGAGGCAATGCGCAGCGCCCCCTACAACACAAACACAATTTATTAACCTTAAAATGAAGACACTATGATTCTGTACACATTGAAGAAGTATGTCAACGAGAAGTTGAGCGCCGCTTACGGCAAGTTTTTCGCCTACCCTGTAGCCACCCAGACCCATGGTCTTGATGAACTCGCAGAACACATGGAAAGTCACAACACCCCGTTCTCAAAGGGAGCCATCAAAGGTATGCTCACCGACATGGTGAGCTGCGTAAGAGAACTGGTTCTGCAGGGTATCGCCGTGAAGATTCCCGACCTCGCCATCTTCAGCATCGGCATCAAGAACAAGGAAGGTGCAGCCTCCGAGAAGGAGTTCAGCATCACCAAGAACATTACCGGACTGAAGCTCCGTGCCCGTGGCACCGGTGAGTTCAAGGCAAACAGTCTGAACCTCGATGTATCCCTGAAGAAGGCTACAGCCGTAACAGGAGATGTTACTCCACCAGACGGCGGTAAGGACAACACAGGCGATACTACCCAGGGTGGCGGTACAAACCAGGGTGGCGACTCAACCCAAACTGGCGGATCAGGCAACACCGAGAGCAGCGGCTCCGATGGTAGCGACGGCCTGGAGTAACCCCCTCGCCAGTAGATGAAGAAAGAAGGTTTGAGACAGGATGCAGTCCGGGATTCGGCTATAGCACCCCCGGCTATTCATCAATATAGCAAGCATCATTGAAACACGCGCTATCAAGCCCATCTGCTCATCCTGTCAGCCTTCCTTCTCCAGTATCGCCCGGATATAGGAAATCCGAGCCCCCAATCCATTTATTAACTAGGGTGTCCAGTTCTGTGTTCCAGTTTTTAGTATCAAAAACAATGTAATAACCATCTAAGTCATTGATAATCATTCGCTAAATAAACTATAATCTTGTGCGAATCTACATCAGACTTTTTGACAGTTAAATTTGTCTTATATTTTGTGCTTAATTTACTGATTTACAGTGTGCTAAGTTGCTAAAACATAATCAAAAACGAGAACATGGAACTGGACACCCTATTTATTAACCTTAAAAATCAAATGAAAATGAAAAGAGAAACACTCAAGAAAATTCTGAATTTCGTCATTACCGTTCTCACCGCCGTAGCCTCTGCCTTTTGTGTGCAGAGCTGCCAGTAGTATCAACCCTTTAAAGATTCAGCACTATGAAAAACACAAGAAAAATATCACTTATTGTCATTCACTGTTCAGCCACACGCGTCACGCAGGACTTCACCTTCGAAAAGCTCGAAGCCTGTCATTTAGCCCGTGGTTTCCGCAGCATCGGTTATCACTATTACATCACGAAAGACGGCGTCATCTATCCCGGCCGTCCCGAGTCAGAAATCGGCGCCCACGCCCGCCATTTCAATGCACACAGTATCGGCATCTGTTACGAAGGCGGTCTCGACGCCGACGGCAATCCGGCAGATACCCGTACGAAGGCTCAGAAGCAGTCGCTCCAGAATCTCCTGACGAGTCTGTGCGTAGACTATCCCGAAGCCGAGATCCTAGGTCATCGTGATCTCCCGAACGTCCACAAGTCCTGTCCCTGCTTCAGTGTTCAGGCTTGGCTGAATGAAATCAAATTCCACATTTAGCCCTCTATTCAGTTGATATTGTTCATACTTTATTATTTTTCTACTCTCTCCCCCAATCTTAAGTGATTAAGGTTGGGGGATTTTTTGTTCAGGAATCTGCAAACTTCTTCATAATGAGGAGTATTGCGCCCCCACTTTTCCACAGAAAAGAAGGCTGTAACATGAAATATAAGGCATAATTGTTTTAAATAATGTAAAAAAGTAACGTAATACTAAACTTTATATGTACTTTTGCATCGAATTAAATAAAAATAAGAAACAAATTAAAGAGAAAATATAAAAAAGAAGAAAGGATATGAAGATGAAAAGAATCATATTGACACTCACTATGCTGGTGGCTCTTGTAGCTACTGCATCTGCTCAGGCAGAGATTAAGTTCGACAAACTGATACACAACTTCGGTTCGTTCGAAGAGTCAAACCCGGTACAGAAGGCTACCTTTACCTTCACCAATGTGGGCAACAAGCCTTTGATTATCAACCAGGCTATTGCCAGCTGCGGCTGTACCATACCTTCTTACACCAAGAAGCCTATCGCTCCAGGCGAGAAGGGACAGATTAGTGTTACCTATAACGGCAAGGACATGTTCCCTGGTCATTTCAAGAAGAGCATCACCGTCCGTTCTAACGGCAATGTAGAAATGTCACGTCTTTATATAGAAGGTGTTATGACAGAAAAGAAATAATCTAGCTCAATACATATTTAAAATGTAAGCATGATTTTCTATTTCTCTGGAACTGGAAATACCAAGTGGGCAGCAGCCAGACTGGCAGCGGCTACACACGAAGACTTGATTCCTATCGCCCCCTATATGCGGGCGGACGATTCAAGCCACAATATAGCCGAGCCGTTTATTCTGAAAGAGAATGAACGGCTCGGATTCGTTTTCCCCGTACATGGCTGGAGGGTTCCACGCCTTGTAAGGGAGTTTATCAGGAAGATGAAGATACGGAGAGAAACTCCTGATGCTACTGCTGAAGACAAGGAGACGTTCAGGAAACATCCTTTCGCCTATTGCGTCTGTACTGCAGGCGACAGCATCGGACTCACCATCGAAAACCTCAACGATACGATTGCGCTGAATGCATCGCTTCAGGCATTGGGCATCACGGAGGTTTCTGCTTCCTACTCGCTCATCATGCCGGAATCTTATGTGGGACTTCCTTTCATGGATGTTGATCCGAAGGAGCGCGAAGTTCGTAAGAAATCGAAATCGGCACAGGAACTGGCGGTTATCTGCGAAGAGATATTCGACAGGAAAGAGGGCGTGAACCGTCTGGTAAAAGGTCCTATCCCCTGGTTCTTCACCAAGGTTGTGGGCGGATTCTTTGAGAAGGTGCTCATCACCGACAAGCGGTTTCATGTGGAGAAAGACAAGTGCGTGAAGTGCGGCATCTGTGCCAACGTCTGTCCTGTAGGTGATATCAAGGGCGGTCATGGAGAATATCCGGAATGGCTGCATCACAAGGATTGCCTCACCTGCTTTACCTGCTATCACCATTGTCCGCATCACGCCATCGAGTTTGGTCACCAGACTCAGAAGAAAGGACAATACTTTTATAAATAATCCCCCATCTACCCTAACTGTTTATGAAGAAGGCAATCATCTCTCTGGCGCTCGCCTTCCTGGGCATCGCCAATCTCTATGCCGTAAAGGCTAAACCGGGCATCGCCAAGATTATGCTGGCTGATGGAACCGTAGCATGTGCTACCCTGCATGGCGACGAAACCTTCCACTACTACATGCTGCTGGACGGTACGCCCCTGCGGGAAACCCAAGACGGAAAATACGAAAAGATAACTGCCGAAGAGCTGGACACCCGAAAGACCCGTGCTTTCTCTTCAGCGAATCTTACAAGAGCCTCAGAAATAGGAACCGTGAGACCAAGCTATTTCCCTCATAAGGGAAGCCCGAAGGCATTGGTACTCCTGGTGCAGTTTCAGGATGTGAAGTTCAAGAGTAAGGATCCGGTTGCTACATTCAACCATTACCTCAACGGAAAGAAGGGAGAAGCTATGCCTGAGGCTGATAAAGAAGTGTTTATCACCAACGAGAAATACTGCCAGAACTATGGCAGCGTACAGCAGTATTTTGCTGACATGAGCGATAACCAGTTTATACCACAGTTTGATGTAGTGGATCCTGTTACGGTAAGCAAGAATTCTGCTTATTATGGCAATAATGAAGGTAGCGCCGACGGCGACACCAACTTTCCTCAGATGATTAAGGAAGCCTGCCAGCAGGTAGACGGCAAGGTTAACTTTGCCGATTACGACAGCGATGGCGACGGATATGTTGACCTCGTATATGTAATCTACGCCGGCTATTCTGAAAGTATCGTAGGTAATTCAGGCGATTGTCTCTGGCCGAAATCGGGTACCGTAGGAGTGGGAACCTATGACGGGAAAACAGTATCCCGGTACGGCATTAACAACGAGCTGAACAATAAGCCTGCAGATACCCAAGACGGCAAATACTACATCAATGGTATCGGTCTCTTCTGCCATGAATTTTCGCATACCCTCGGTTTGCCAGACATCTATCCGACCAACGAAATCACAGAGCACAACCAGAGTCCTGAATATTGGGACGTCATGGATACGGGCAATTATCAGGCTGACGGCTATCAGCCTATCCCTTATTCACCATGGGAGAAGAGCATCGTAGGATGGAAACAGCCTACCCTCCTTTCTGATACCGAGGCGAAGCAGATAAAGCTGGAACCATATGACAAGGCATCGGATGCATACAAGATTATAGCCAACAGCCAGGGCGAATACCTGCTGCTGCAGAATATCAGAAACGAGGGATGGTACAAGAAGGCTCTGGGTTACGGATTGCTGGTATGGCGCATCGACTACGATGATTTGCCATCGGTTAATCTGGGGGATAATCCCAACAACACGACAGGTAAGCCAAGGGTCATGATTGTTCCTGCAGACGGAATGGTATACAACAGCTATAACACGGGCGTCAGCAGCGATGATATCATAACGAGTCTTCAGAACGACCCGTTCCCGACCTACAAGGCGAGCTCTGCTACAGAGTACGAGGTGAACAGTCTGACCAGTATCACCCTGAACAACAGTGTTGATACGAGTCATCCGCTCTACAACATCACAAAGGATGAAGCAACCGGTCTGGTTACCTTCGATTATCTCAAGAACTTCTCTCCTACCGGAATCTCTTCGATCATCATCAGTAAAAACAGACCGACAGCCTATTTTGACCTGGAAGGAAGAAAGATTTCCGTTCCACAAAAGGGCAAGATTTATATTACCAGCAAGGGACAGAAGATAGTATACTAACTAATCGGGTAGGAGG
>ULSP01054688.1_pt1 | contig 52028 bp, 37 predicted proteins | sample 1956811 | NCBI WGS metagenome assembly ULSP01 (sample SAMEA4835711, study PRJEB28245) | human gut metagenome | biome: gut microbiome; material: fecal sample | place: Denmark | collected 2008
GCCATTGTTACCGAGAATAGGCCATCCATCTTTCCATACCACAGGTTCGAGATACGGAATACGCCCGATAGTACCTGCATCCTTGAAGAGAATCGTCCACCATTCGCCTGTCTGCGTCTGTACCAATCCCCCTTGATGGATGTCCTGCTTTTCGAAAAGCAATCCAGTCACCACCATCGGCAAACTTTTCATGGTTGAAGGCGATGAAGTGAAGGTAAAACTTACCTTGGTAGTATTTCAGACTAGGAGCCCATTGCCCTTTGGAATACTGATTATATCCATTCTGGAGATTAAAAGGCTCCGACTCCGCTATTTTTTGGAGAGGATTGGCACAATATTCCCAGTTCACCAAGTCGTGCGACTTCAAGATTGTCGCACCAGGGAAATAGAACATTGTGGTAGATACATAATAATAGGTATCTCCCACACGGATAATGTCAGGGGCAGGAAAGTCTGAGTTGATGATTGGATTGGTATAAGTACCATCACCATTGTCAGCACACCACTGCTTGGCATAATTTTGCGCATTCACCTGCAAAGACACCAATAAACCTGCTAAAATTATCAGTTTCTTCATCATTCAATTTATTGAGTTTAGTTTTTCAAAGATATGCCTTTTACACTCAACGCCTTTGCGTGGTGTAAAAAAGAGAATTCAAAAAGGTCAGTCGAGCCTCATGGCTCAACTGACCTATCACGACTAACATATATTTCGGTTAATCATTATATGATAAAACCTAAAAACTAATGTTCTATTTCAATGTTCATATTTCATGTTGCTAACCCAAGCATTAATCTATAGGATGCCCAGTTGGTCCGAAAAAATTCTTATGATATACGAATTTAAAAGTCCTAACTATTTCAGGGTATCCTGTTGACTCATTTATTATACATACCTTAAAATCAAACTCCTCAGTTTTTCCATTTTGGCTTATATAAGCGATGCGAGTTTCAGGCATGACTTGGATTTGCACACCCTCGGCTCCATACATTGGTAGCCATTGGTAATGATAACCTTCAGGTAGGACGTTCAAACAGACTCCAACAACATCAGACTTCATCGGAAAATCATTCGAATCCAACAACAGGTAATTACCAGGATACGCACTGGTATTATACGTTCCTTCAATATTAAAGAAGCCATTAACAGATTCACTTCGCATATTGTTTGCAGCCATAGCAACACAAGATACAACGACAGCCACTAATGTCAATAAAAACTTTTTCATACTTATTTTCTTTAATACTCATATTAACAGTTATTCTGCTAAGTTCTCCCAATACTTAGGAGCACCAAGACCTACAGCGAAACCTGCATAGGTATGCTTGCGAAGATAGTTGAGATCCCAGAGACCAGTAGGCTCACCCTTGCGCCAGCCTGAATCCTTAGGAGAATCTGTAGCACACCACTGAGTGATGCCATACTGCTGAGCAGCAGGGATAATCTCGAAGTACTTCTGGAGAACGAAGGTGTAGAGGTCACGCATTTCCTTGTGTTGTTCCTCGGTCATCTGATCATAAGTTACAGAATTGCCAGCGGCATCGACATAACCCATATCAAGTTCAGAAATCTTGCAAAGCTTTTCACTTTTCTTCATCAACTCCAACATCTTGACGATATGTTTTTTCACACTTTCCTGTTTGACAGGATCAGCATAGCAAGAGATATGCATCTGAGATGCGATACCATCAATCTTGGTCACGCCATCAGCCTCCCAATCCTTGATCCACTGAATCAAACTCCTCAACTTGCCATTGTCGTCCCAATCGCTCTCCAAGTTATAATCATTGATGAAGAGTTTCAATTTCTCAGGGTCACCATTATGGGCGGCAAAACTCTTGCGAGCATCAGCCACGGCTGTGCGAACATAGTCGATGTCGCCGAGATAATCCTGCCAGTAGAAATTGTTCTTTGCATCGTCAGCTGAAACGTTGCCTCGTTTAGCAGACTGCAAGTCAAACTTGCCATCACCATCTTTATCGGCACCAGAAAGGGCCTCGTTCACAACATCCCAAGATGTAACATAACCATCAGTAGCCTCCATCATACCATCAATCCAAGTTCCCATGGCAGTGGTAAGAACATTTTTCTTCTCTTCATCGGTGAGAGGAATGGAGTTGAGATTCTTGACCTGATAAACCTTAACAGAATGTACATCCAAAGTAGCATCTGCTGTCTGTGGTTTCAAGATAATATCATAATTACCTCCAGCAATATTAGGCATCGGAAGTTTTACGGTATGACGACCAGCAGAAACAGGTACTTTTACAGTAATTTGCTGGTTACTATTTGCATCCCAACCATTCTGCATAGTCAATTCTACTCCACTAGCATCCTTTGAAGCAGACAAGTCAAGATAAACCACATAATTACCCTCCTCAGAAAGCGTATTGTTGCTACTTGGCATAACAAAGAACTGAGACCAATCTCCTGTTGGAACAAAATGGATAGCCCCATTCACAACAGGTGGTTCGCAACCCATAGCATAGAATGGGAAAGGTCCATCAGTATAGGTTTGCTCATGAACTAGTTGTTCTACCTCGACAGCTGCGGCTGCAGAAGCCACCTTGATGGTACAGCCAGTCGGATTCCAACCACGAGCCGACTCTTTTGCAAAGTCTCCATTTTCAATAAGATTCTCATCAGAACCAGCTTTCGTCAACTTAAAGTCATCGCAAGAAATGGTTCCTCCTACGTTACCGAACACAAACTGGAGCTTATCAATAGGGAAATTGGCAGTAAACTCCCAAGTCAAAGTAGAATAATCGTTAGTGATGTCATAATCAGCCAAATACTGAACATCATTACTACCACCCCATTCGTTTTTATTATCACTTGCTTCCCAAATAGGCCAAGCAGCAAAAGTTCCACCATCCGAAGCCTTTACCTTAACGGTCATCACGTAACTTTGTCCCTTAACCAATGCCTTAGGCAACACATAACTAATCTGTTTATCCCATTTATTGGCACCAGCTTCGCCACAAGCAATCTCCAAGTACTTGTTTCCACCATTTGGATCAGGTGGCAACTCCTTATCCTTGATAAGATTTTTGAGGTACTTATTGGCTGCCTGAGAATGCCAAGCCAGCGTATGACCATAAATCGTCATATCTGCATCTTTCGCATTCTTGACGAACTCCTTGACTAACGAAAAATCCATACTGCCATCATCTTTCACACAAGAAGCCATTTTCATGGCATTACCAGCAGTCATTTCATTGAAATTGCTACCAGCAAGACAATATACAAGTCCCTGCTTGTTGAATTCGGCTGCTTCGAGCGCAATGCCCAACTTAAAGTTGGGATTGCACTTGCCGGAAGCTTTCATATCTTCCACGTATTTCTTCAAAGGCTCGTAGTTATTCAGATACTGATAATCCTTCAAATTCTTGGTCATATCAGTTCTGTACTCCGAGAACTTGTCATCAGCACAAGAAGACAAAGCCAAGAGAGCCATCAAGCCTAAACCTAAATTAATATTTTTCAATTTCATAATAATCAAATTATTAGAATGACACTTATCTATCAAGAATATTACTTCCTGATATACTGAGGACTGAATTGAACAACTCCATTGGTGTTACCACGAGTCTGGGCAACAAACTGATCGGATGTTTCCAAAACAATGCCAGAACCGAAATCAACCTTGTAATTGAGAGTCAGGATGTCACGATCCTTGTTACCCCAAGCCAACTTAGCTCCCTTTTCTACAAACTTTCCTGAACCGGAAGCAGTCATGCCCTCTGTATCAGAAGTAACGGTACAATTACCATTATCATCGAACGTAAGTTTCAAGTTGCAAGTGACCTTAGAGCCGTCAGCTTTATTTACAGAGACTTCGAAATTACATTCCTTCAAACTCTTGGTTGTAATGCGACTCACTTCATCCTTTTCAATAGTTGCACCTTCACGCTTTACCTCATGAGTTTGTCCATTCTCTGTAATCTTGTCAGTTCCTCTACGGAAATAAAAGCCATCCCATGGATTCATAAACTTAACGCAATAAAGGATATAATCCTTAGGGGCAATTAACCAAGCTGAAGCATCAGTACGAACAGGAGTTGTACCTGCAACGGCAGGAGAACCCGAAAGAATAGAATCGGCTCCCACCATTTCCTTGATGCGAACTGGGATTACATATGTATTCTTTGCACAATCAGGGTCAGCAAAAAAAGCATCCTCCAACTTAACCTGAAGACGTCCCTGCATTTTCCCATTATACGCAACCGTCTTGGTAGGAATTGTATAATAATTGCTAGGCATTGGCTTTACAGGAGTGACTCCATCCTCAAAATACAGATTGTCACACAATGAATTATCAACATCTACATTCAATGTGATGTTTCTTCCATTATATGCTCCACCCATTGTAGATACGATATACAATACATGATTGTTATCATCCGTATTATCGCGATTCTCATCATTGCCTAAAACTACAGAACGTTCGATATACTGATAAGGATAATATACAGTAGTACCGCCCTCATAATCAGGAAATTCTTGGTTGCCATTCTCACAAGAGTTAAAGCCTAAAGCCAAGATTCCCAATGCAGCCATGGACAAATATTTGCTTATCTTCATTGTTTTCATCATTTTAAATATTAGTCGTTATTTTTTACTTCCCAGCCCTTATTCTGCTGCAAGTTGCTCCACTTCAACATTTCGCTCTGTGGTATAGGACCGTAATACATGTAATCTTTATAGTTGCGATCCTCAACCTTCATGACTTTGTATAATGGGGCACCAGCCTCTAAAGTGATTTCTATACCACGCACAGCCTCATTTAGAGGAGCTTTCCAACGGCGAAGGTCGCTAAAGCGCTTATTTTCAAAACAAAGTTCCAAACGACGCTCGTTGCGAATCAACTCACGCATTTTAATTTTGTCACCAGCGCACTCATCCAAGTATGGATCCTCGCCAAACTCGCCAATTCCGGCACGCTCACGGATTGCCTTGATTACATCGTAAGCTGAGTAGTTGTGAGATCCCCTACCCTTTGGTCCCCAAGCCTCGTTGGCAGCCTCAGCGTAATCGAGGAATATCTCAGTATAGCGAATATACACAGGATAATGATACTGAGGATTCTTTGCATTAGGGTCAGGATTACAATCCTCACGCAACAGCTTTTTCATGTAATAGCCTGTACGAGTAGAATTGGAAATCTTATTCAAACCATCATTGTTATTAGCCGTCGTAATGTCTGTATGAATGGTCTTTCCCTTATAAGTACTACCATCATGAATGATATAAAGGTCAAGACGAGGATCTCGATTGCTGTAAGGATTCAACTTATCATACTCAGAACGATCATCGGTGATAGGATAACCATTTACAGCAGGGAATGCATCGACCAGATTCTGAGTTGGGTTGATTCTACCCTTACCATAAAGAGACGGAGGGAAATTATCAGACTCTTGGTTCAGACCAAGATCCCAGTCATCAGCACCATTGGTACGACTGCCACGCCAAAGAATTTCAGCAGGACAAGCACCTGAGCCAAGCGCATCGATTTCCCTGGTTTGCATAAACCAATTATTACCTGTAACAGACAATCCATTCACACCATTGATACGGTCAAGAACGGTAGCTGCATCGTCAGCAGCCTTAGCATAATCCACGTTTGTACCTTCAGAGAAAGCAGGACTAGCTGCAAGCAAAGATACCTGTGAGCGAATAGCCTCAGCGATACGACCGCTGATACGACCACGCATAATGGAACCAAACACACGGTTGTAGTCTCCTGCGGTCTTTACTCCGATTTCCTTATACTTGGCAGGAACATCGTTATCATTAGTCAAATCATTGTAATCAAGAGGGAGAAGCTTGGCAGCCTCGTCCAAATCGCTATAGATTTGATCCAAGCACTCTTGGAATGTATTACGTGGCTTGTTGAAATCATCAGTAGAAGTCTCTGGTTCTGTCAAATTAGGAACGCCAAGCAGTTTGCCATCGGCTGTCCATCCACCATGATTCATCAAAAGATAATACAAGTTGAGAGCTCTCAAAGCATAAGCTTCACCTTTACGGCTATCACAATACATCTTACGGGCATTCTCGTCCTTTGCCCAGTTTACCTTATCTACCTCCTGAAGGAAGATATTGAGATATTGGATACAAGCACGACCATTTGCCCATCTAGACATAGGATCGCTATTAGCAGTCCAAGAACCTGTAGCCATCTTGAGAAAGCTATTTGTCAAGTCATTGCTTACAGCGTCATCTGTAGCAATATCAGTAACACTCTTGGTATTGTAAGGAAGCATCGCATAACCATATCCCAATAGTCCCTGAGCGTATGTTGGCTCATTGTAAATCTCATCCAAGCCACGGTTGTTTTCATCTGCAGGCTCGAAGAGATCTGAGCAAGAAGCCAAAGTAAGCGACATTGCTGCTAATATAAATATATTTTTTACTTTCATTTCTTTCTACATTTTAAAATGATTAGAATGTTGCCTTCACACCTATATTATAATAGCGTGTCTGAGGCGCAGACCCAACGTTCATCTCTAAGACTTCGCGCTCTCCTGAAATGGTAAGCAAGTTAGCTCCGCTTACGTATGCCGACAACGCCTTAAGCCATGTCTTTTGGAACAAAGTACTAGGCAAGTCGTAAGTTATCTGGACCTTAGCCAAGCGGAAAGCATCCGTCTTGTACATCCAGAAGTCTGATGTCTGGAAGTTGTTGTTACCATCAAGAGATGTCAAACGAGGATAGGTTGCAGTCTCTTTGGTTTCCTCTGTCCATCGGTTACGAACTACAGCAGAATATTTGCTATCGCCCTTTACCCACCAATAAGAATTATTCTTGACTCCCCAAGCACCGAAGTTACCGGTACCAAGAGCGAAGAAGGTAAAGTTCTTCCACTTAGCTGTAAGATTGACACCAAGCGTGAATGGTGCTCCATACCAACCACCCTTACCCAAGAAGACTTGGTCGTATTGGTCAATTTTATTATCACCATTTACATCCACATACTTGATGTCACCAGGTTTAACTGTTCCACCAAAATAGCTTTGGTCTGGAGAAGTTTTGATTTCCTCCTCGCTTTGGAAGAGACCTGCGCTCTTGTAACCCCAAATGCCATCAACTGCCTTTCCTTGTCTGTTCTGATACTGCTCTACGTTGTTCTCATCTCGTTTGGTAGCCTTTGTTGTATAGTAAGTACCTGTCACACCAAGTGAGAGATCCACATCACCTACCTTCTTATTGAAGTTGGCTGCGAAATCAAATCCTACTCTACGATTATTGTTGTAATTCAGTACAGGCATAAACGAAGCCGCTGGATAACCAGTATTCAAATGAGATGGATAGAATGTTGGCGAAGAGATGAGATAACCCTCCATCGAATTGATGAAGAAACTTGCATCCAATGTCACCAATTTCTGCCACAGGGATGTCTTGAAATTCAGAGACAACTCTTTGCGCTTGATAAAATCAAGGTCTTTGTTCTCACCTCTTTTTGAATAGGTGTATTTATCGCTAGATCCATCATACCATCCATAGCCGTAATCAGAAGTCCAAATACTCTGATAGAGATAGTAGCGATTGTCACCATTTGCTATATCAATATCCTCATTGATAATACTACCTGATACACTAATCATCATGTCATCTACCACCTTGGAATTTTTCAAGAAAGACTCATTCTTGAGTCTCCAACCCAAAGAAAGTGATGGTGAGAGAGCCTCACGATGACCTGGAGCCAACTGGGCAGAGTGAATGGCAGCTAATCCAAAATCTGCGTAATACTTCTGGGCATAATTGTAAGAAGCATCGAATGCAAGATTGGCACTAGAGTTCTTATGATACTGTCCAGACTTCGACTGCTGGAAGCCAGAAGCTATCAACATTGCCGACAGATTGTGAACCTTGTTGAAAGTATTGTTGTAGTTGAACTGACCAGAGAAAAACATGGTCTGGTTATCTGTACTTCCGCTGATGTTCTGGTTGCCAGACTTTTTATCCTCACCTTCCTTCTTCAATGCGACAATCATATCCTTGCCATCAATGTTAGCCCATGTTGGGATATAAACAGCATAGCTATTATCGAAAGAAGTATTATAAGAGGTAGCATAGTCGACTGCGAAATGAGTCTCGAAAGACAAGCCCTTCAACACCTTGTGCAAGTTGATATTGATACCCGTATCAAACTGGAATTGACGACTAGTAAATTTACTACTTCCTGCAGAATAGATATCAGCAAAAACATTGGAGGAGTTTGCCTGAGTACCAGCAAGGAAGTATTTGCCATCTACCAACTTCGCAACGCTCATCAAGTCCCAAGCAGCCTTCGCATTAGGGGCTATCATGTCTGTGGAGATAAGAGGAGCTGCATTCTGTGGAAAATTAGGACGCCAAGTAGCAGCAGCTTCCCAGTAATTACCCTTTGCAGAATGAGAATCATAGAAGGTTGCACTGGAGTTGACCCAAGCCTTAATATCATCAGTAATGTCTATATCCACATTACCACGAACGCTGAAGCGCTGGGTATTATTATTCTTAGCCTCACCAAACTTGAAATAATCGCCCTGGCGATAATAGTTGATATTGCTATAGAAATGAGCTCGCTTACCACCACCGCTGATTTCTGCAGTAGCCTCATAACGGCTGTTCATCTTTCTGAGATAATCAGAAGAATAGAAATCGAGATTAGGATAACGATAAGGGTTCAAACCTGCTCCATGATTATAGATGTCCTCAGCAGAATAAAGCTCAGACAGACCATCATTACGACGAGCCTCGTTATAGAGAGTCATATACTCTGCACTGCTAAGATACTCAGGATAAGACTTTGCTACATTCAAACCTGCATTAGCCTGCACCTCGACCTTCAAGCCGTCATTATGACCACGCTTGGTAGTTATGACTACAGCACCCTTGGCAGCCTTGCTACCATAGAGCACCACAGCCTGCGCACCCTTGAGGAAAGAAATCTGTGCAATCTCACTTGGTTGAACGTTGTTAGCTTCACGAGGCACACCATCTACCAAGACGAGATAACCAGCGTTGTCGGCATCCATACCCCAGAGAGAATTGCCATTCCAACCACCTACATAACCTTGCATATTGTCGAGACTATAAGTATGGTAATTCTTCTTCATCAAGTTCTCTACATCGACTACAGACACACCGCCCAAGATGTCATCCTTGGCTACCTTTCGGTAAGCCACCTGAACCATCTCCTTGTCGGCACTGGCTGTATCGGATTCGCTTGTCTGTGCAGTCTTGGCATTGGCACCAAGAGGAGCCAAAGCCACGAGACTTGCTACAAAAAGCTTATAATTATATGATTTGAATCTTGAATTCATACTATCATTATTCATTTAGTATTACTAATTTATAATTTTAAACCTTACCAGCCAGGATTTTGATTAAACTCTGGATAGAGCTGAGTCTCCTTGATTGGCAATGGGAACCAATAGTGCTTGGTATTGAAATTACGAGTCAATATCAACTCTCTGCGATAATTGGCAACCTCAGCGTCCTTAGGATCATGATTCTTATAGAAGTCTGCACTTTCCACACGGTCAAACTCCTGTGAGAATTTTTGATTATATGGTGCCTCTGTCAGAAGCAACCAACGCTGCAAGTCACAAAAACGGAATCCTTCGAAAGAAAGTTCTACCTCACGCTCACGACGGACCTCGTCCATGAACTTATGGTTGTCTGCAACAAATTCTGGAGCAACATGACCTGCACCACAACGGTCGCGAAGTGTATTAATTGCATCTTCTGCGGTCTTGCCAAAGTTTGAAGACTTGCCAGTAGCACCACCGAATGCAGCACAAGCCTCTGCATACATCAAGTATATGTCTGCAAGACGCATATATGGCAAATAGCAGTGGAAAGCTGCACCCCAGTCGTAATCTTTATCCACTTCATTACAAGTATGAGGCACCAACTTCTGAATGAAATAACCCGTACGGCTTGCATTTTCTATAGGGCGCATATTACCACCCGTATATAATTGGCAATACTGTAAATCTGCATACTGACCAGGTGTTCCGTTCAAATACTTAAAACCATCGAAGACGATATCGTGGTAGAAACGTGGATCACGATTTTTGAAAGGATGCTTAGAGTCGAAACCAGACTTTGGATTAAGTACATACTGACCATTCTCAACCAAATAGATTGGTTCTCCGTTAGCCATTCCATAAGCCTCTACAAGGTTGGCCGTAGGTTGGTGAATGACATTATCATGAGCAACTACTTTCTGTACCTTAGGGCCAAAGACCTTAGAGGTATTCCAGTTAGAGCCATTAAAATCAGGAGATGGACCACGGAAGATAGCTTCAACCGTTCCAGGCATTTTCCAGTTCTGCTTCTTGGTATAGAATATATCAGAAAAACAGCTATTGGCATCAGCAGATTTCTCATGATTGTAGATGTCTGAGTACTTAAACTCTGCCAATGCATATTGTGTCTGACCAGCTTCCACAAGAGAGAGCAGTTCACCAAAAACCTCAGCTGCCTTCTTAGCATATTCCTGATCATAATCATAAGTCTTGCCATTCTTGCTGGCACCAATCTGCGCACCATTCTTCATCAAAGGACTAGCAGCCCAAAGATAGGTTTTACCAAGATAACCAAGAGCCATGATCTTATTGATGCGAAGATCATTCTTACCTTGTGTGGCAGCACCTGCAGAAGTCTTATCCCAATTAATAGGCAACAAATCGGCAGCCTTGCGGAAATCAGCTGCCGCTTTATCAGCGCATTTCTGATAAGAAAGGCGTGGCAAATTCAGCTCGGCATTGGCATCGAGATAAGTATCCACATAAGGCATACCACCAAAATACTGCATCATTTCCTCATGCCACCATGCACGGAAGAAATAGAGCTGACCCTCTATCAGTTTTTTCTCTTCAGCACTTCCAGTCACAAACTTGTCGATATTCTGTAAACCGAGATTACATTTTCTGATGCAATACCACGCATGGTTCCAAATACCGTGTGCGAACTTATCTGTGGAAGTAGAAGAACCATCACGCTTTAGCCAGTTACCAGTAGATTCCCATGCACGGAAGTTACCTAAATCAACCTGATGGGTCATTCTATTATCAGCCTCAGGATTGAAGATTTCATCATCACCCCAGTTCCATGAAGGACAATAGTTACATTTCTCTTTATCAGGGATACAGTTGTATATTTCCTCAACGAAACCTTGGAAATTACGGAAATTGGCAAAGGCATCGTCTGCAGAAACTGTTGAGTCTGGCTCCTTGTCCAAGTAGTCTTGACAAGAACTCAGCGAAGTACCGAGAGCCAGCGAGACGCATCCCGTCAACAATAATGTCTTTATCTTATTTTTCATCTGAATATTTTTTTTAATAATTACAATGAGAATTTAACACCTAAGTTGAAGCGGCGAACCGTAGGGTATGCTCCCAACCAGCCACCACCACCGAGGTTTGCCTCACGGTCATCAGGCATACGAGTCCAGAGCCAGAGGTTGTTACCATTCAAGTAAATCTTGAGGTAGTTTACGCCTAATGCCTTAATCCAACCCTTGGTCCAGGTATAAGCAATCTCGACATTCTTCAAACGAATGTAAGAGCCATCATACATATATTGTGTACCATCGGAGTAACTTGAAGCAGTGGCACCCCAACGAGGGAGGACACATTCTGCATTGGTTTGATTCTTATTCCACCAAGTACCAATATCATAAACATTATCAAGCTTATTACCAAAACTTCCCAATCCTACGTCACGGGTCACATTAGTTACTCCATAGAACTGAGCGAAAGCAGAGAACCCCTTCCATTCGAAACCAATAGTAGCATTATAGGTGTTCTGCGGACTACTGCTATAACCTACAGGAGCCGAGTCCTTGCTATCAACAACACCATCACCATTGAAATCAACAATGTAATAGTCACCAACCAAACGGTGATTGTCATTGGAGTCGTGCGCCGGAGAACCAATCAAATCATCAATATTATTGATAAAGCCCTTATCTATATAAGAGTGATACTGATTCATGGCAAATCCTGCCTCCTTTTGATAATTTGGAGTAAGGATGGCATCATCCTTCAAAATCACCTTATTCTTGGCATGGGTCATATTGAAATTACCCCAGAGTCGCAAGCCATTAGCAAACACCTTATTAAGTTTCAATTCCCACTCGTAACCACTGGTACGAACCTTACCTTTATTAATAGTAGGTGCTGTAGTTCCGAAATAAGAAGGAACAGAACGGTTGGAGCCGAAAATCAAGATGTCATTACGACGATCACAGAAGAAATCCAAAGAACCAGTAATCAAGCCTCCCAAGAAACCATAATCAATACCGAAGTTGGTTTTCTTAACTGTTTCCCATTTCACATTATCATTTCCAAGAGTGTTCTGTCGATACCATGTATAGATGCTCTCTGTATGGTCGAGATCCATCGTAGTCTTGCCGCCATACGCCCACTGACTCATATACAACCAGCGACGAGAAGAATCAAATGGGTCACCAATGTTGTCATCACCAATCTCACCATAAGAAGCACGGAACTTCAACATATCGATGATGTGATTGTCACGAAGAGACTTCATGAAGTTTTCCTCAGTGATGGTCCATCCGATAGCACCTGAATTGAAGAAGGCAAAACGATTGTCCTTGCTGAACTTTTCTGATCCGTTATAGGCACCATTATACTCGATGTTATAACGACCTGCATAGCTATAGGTAGCACGGAACGCCCAGTCCTCACGGTAAGTTGGCATCACACTACCACGTGCATTCTCCTGACGTGAGAACAATCCCATGGCTGATACATCATGCTGTCCAAACTTGCGAGCCCAGTTGAGCTGCAACTGATAGTAGAGGTTGCGAACAGTCTGGTTATTATCTACAGAACCACCTTCCGTTGACCAGTTCACACCTTGCTGCCAATCAAACTTATTATTTCCTTCAAGTTCTTTACCATAAGTAACCTGACCTGTTTCAGGATCAATATACTTAGTCTGGGCTTCATTATTCAAGTCATTGATACCTCGTCCTGTCTCAACAAAAACATTATCCCAAGAGATAGTACCACGGAAATTTAAGCCTTTGGTTATGAAATCCAATTTCTGCTCAAGGGTAAAGTCTGTATTGATACGAGTGGTTGTAGCCTGTGCTGTACCACCGATAGCAAGATTCTGTGCAGAGTTACTTACATTGGAAGCAGCTGGATAGAATCCCCATGTGCCGTCAGAATATTGTGGCAAGAACACATCTGGGGCGATGTTATAAGCACCAGCCCACTGCTGACCAATCTGCCACTCACTATTGCTCATGTTACTCCAAGGAGCTTTTCTTACGCCATTGCTACCAGCCACATTTACCTTCAAAGTAGTGCTACTTGTGATGGCAAAGTCCAAGTTACTACGAACATTGATACGATTGTATCCATAGCCAGAGTTGTAGTTACGACCATTGTCATACTCACGGAAGAGGTCACCCTCATGCACGAAATCAGCAGAAGCGAAGTACTTAACGAATTTTGTACCACCACTCACGTTCACGTTCGCATTATAGGACATAGCAGACTTTTTGAAAAGTGCATCCTGCCAATCCACATTGGCATAACGTTCACGCTGCTCCTGCGTAGTCTGGTTTCGATAGTTGTCTATAAAAGACTGAGGACGAAGATATGAAACACCTTCAGGATAAATGCCCAGTTCACGTTCTACCACTTGGTTGCGAAGCATCAACGCATCATAAGAGTCGTACTTATTAGGCAACTTAGAAGGAGCTTTCAACGTAGCATTGAAACCAATGTCAATCTTAGCCTTGCCTTCCTGACCACGCTTGGTGGTAACCAAGATGACACCATTGGCTCCCTTCACACCATAGACTGCAGTAGCAGAAGCATCCTTCAGTACAGAGATGCTCTCCACAGAAGAGATGTCCACGCTGCTCAGAGGACGTTCAATACCATCAACGAGAACGAGAGGGTCGGAATTGTTCCATGAACTAGAACCACGGATGATAATCTGAGGTTCCTCCTCACCAGGCATACCATTGCCTTGGATTGTAACAACTCCTGGGAGGTTACCTGTCAAGGCTGAACCAACGTCGCTGACACCAGCTGCACGCTCCAAAACCTCACCAGTAGTCTGGGTGATGGAACCTACGACAGAAGCCTTCTTCTGCTGACCATAACCAACGACTACAACTTCGCCGATGGCGTTGTCGTCTTCAAGAGTAAGTTTGAACTCTCTCTTCTTACCAATCTTTACTTCCTTGGTCTTCATACCTACGTATGTAAATACGAGGATAGAATTCTCAGAAGGAACACTGATGCTGAAATTACCATCTAAGTCGGTGACCGCACCGACGCTGGCATTACCTTTCACTTTTACAGTGGCACCTATCAGAGGCTCACCTGTACCGTCAACAAGATTACCCTTGACCTGGATATTCTGTGCCTGAGCATTCAGGCTGCAGAAAGCTCCCACCAAGCATAAGGCTGCTGTCCGTTTCATTGTTAACACTTGTTCAATCATGTTCTATTCATTTTTGATTTATGCTTTAAAAATTTAGGCGTGCGCTAAAACTGTTTATTCACGGCGGCAAAGGTATGGATTTCTTTCGAAACATACTTTGCGTGGTGTAACAGAAAGTTTATCATTTTAGAAAAACCTTGCGAGAACGTATTTTCCCATTACTTAACAGTTGTTTTATTATATAAACACCTGCAGTTGGCTTTTCAACTTCTTTTCCTTCTATATTATAATATAAGGTGGAAACCACGTCTGCCTGGGTTTCTAATTGTTTAATTCCCGTTGTATTTTGTTTCAAATACCACTCTTTATACCAGTTCATACAGGCATAGCCGCAACACTCTTCGAACAATCCGTGTTTCTTGGCATTCTGGAAACCTGGAATCACCTTGCCCGTTTTAAGATATACATCAATATCGTAATATTCCTGTGGATGGGTAATCGTCATTCCGATATTGCCAAAGTGGTCGTGAACAGCCTTCCATGCCAATCCCCATTTCGAGGTAGATGCTGTTGCCCAGCTTCCCAGGTTAGGTTGTATCCACTGTCCCCACTCATTATAGTGACCTTCGCTCGCCTTGTCCGGATCTTCCGGACTCCAGTCTATCTCCGTTACCATGATAGGCTTCGTCTCTACCATCGGCACCTGACTTTTGAAGTTGCGGATGAAAGTATCGTGATCGTAATTCTTATCGGTCATATTTCCATACCACCCGGAATAAACATGTACTGCATAAGAGAAGTTGTCCTCGCTATCGGTGATAGGATACTTGACGTAATCCTGGTACTGACTCTGATAACCTGCGCCCGGAACCCAGATGATTCCCTTGAAGCCCTGCTCGCGAATCACATCCACCACCGGCTGGAAGTAATCATGCAAAGCCTTTTCTGAATCCGTTCTGTCTGATAGATGTACTCTCACAGGCTCATTGGCCAGTTCGATGGAGATTACTCCTTCATTCTGCTTGATGTATTCATCGGCAGCAAATGCTTTCCAGATAGCCTTCAGATAGCGGTTATACTTGTCGCCAACACTGATATCACCAGGACAGACACCCGGTGGACGTACGATGACGTAGAGTCCGTGGGCGATGGCATCCTTAATTAATGGGATATAGAGTTTCTGCAGATAGAGGCGGTAGCGCGCCATGTTGAATGCTGAGATGTCAGCCTCATTCTCTGCCTTCTTCGATGGATCGTTGGTCCAACATGGATCCATGTGCAATCGGAACACGGTACAATAAGCACCCTGCTTCTTGTCGGTAATAGCCGAGAACTGCTTAGAGAAATATTCCAAGCAAGGCTGAATGTCGGCTTCAGAATAATCAGCCTTCCACTGTTGCCATCTCCACCCATTGAAGTAGCGGTTCGGTGTATCCATCACACCATGCAAGACAACAGTCTTACCATTGGCATCCACCAGATTCTTACCCTGCACACGGAGTGCTGGCAGATTATCTGCAGCCAGCCCCGCCATTGACAGCATAACCATAGCGAGTGATATTAACAATTTCTTTCTGTTCATTGTAATAATTATTTTTAGATTTATCATTATTTGTCAGTCACTTTATTTTTTCATGAAGGATTGTCAAGTTCAAGTCTACAGAAAAGGATGCTAGTCTTTTAAAATAGAATGGCACGTAATCAGCGACTTGACCAACTTTTTATAGTTAAGTTTTCATAAGAATTTCTTAATATAAGTTATTGATTTACAGACGATTAAATATTAATTTAACGCAGTATTGATATAAAAACCATAATATCAAAATCTTTTAGAAATTCTAAACCTATTCAACAAACTATTATGTATAAACCTAACTAACCTAAATATTCTAAATATATACAACTTAAAAACCGATGCAAAGATACTTCTAATCTATCATATATACTTTATAATAAGTAACCAATAGTTTTTCTCTCGTATCACATATAACATTATCTTTACCCTACGTAACATTTTAACATCTTTTTTGATATATTCTCGTAAAAAACATACCTTATCATGCATTATTCTCCCATTAATTTTGTATTTTTGCAAACGAATATAAAAAAGCCAAAAAGACAATGAAACCAAGAATCATGATGATTTCCATTAAATCAAACCTCAGAATAGTGAGATACATCGGTCTTTTACTGATGTTTATCTTCTGCCTCACTGCACAGAACATGATGGCGCAGCGAGGAAAACTTTTCAATTCAGACAACCAGCTTTCGAGCAACCTTGCCACTCAGGTGTTCCAGGATTCAAATGGTTTCATTTGGATTGCCACCCGTAACGGCTTGAATATCTATGATGGCTATAACTTTATGGTCATCAGAAAAGCCTACAACAACAGTAACGGGCTCAACAGCAACTATATCAACTGTATAACACAGGATGAAAAGGGGCGTATTGTGCTGGGAACAAACAAGTCGCTACTTATACTTAATGGTAAAAGGTTCTGCAACGTACCTATGCTCGATTCAAGAAATAAGCCTATAAACACTTACGTTAACCAGGTAAGCCGTTTGCACAATGGCGATATTGCTGTCGTTACCTCCGGTTACGGCATCATGACCAAGAAAACAGATGCAAACGCCTGTTACACCATGAAAGGAGAAGTGGAGAACCTGAAATACATACATAAGATTCTGGAAGACAAACAAGAAAGGCTCTGGATTATCCTGGAAAACGGAAAGCTGTTACGGAAAGAAAAGAACGGCAAGCTTGTTTCACGCATCATGGGAACAGAGCAACTTAACACACAAGATATCAGGCAAGACGACAAGGGCAACATTTATCTTGCTACCAAGAATGAAGGTGTTTACCTTCTCAAAGCTGGTTCAACCGCCTTCACCAAGATAGCCGGCATTGGCAATCTTCCTATTGACAACATCTATATCAGCCGCGACCAGCGCTTGTTTATCGGTTGCGATGGTATGGGTATCTTCGTGTATAATCCTGTAACAGGATTCTTGCAAAATAATCCTCTGTTCAGCCGTGAAGTAAATCTTGCCAAGAGCAAGATTTCCAGCATTATAGAAGATTTTACGGGAAACATCTGGGTGAGTATGCTCCAGAAGGGCGTATTCATGCAGTCGCAGGCTCAATGCGATTTCAACTATATGGGCTACCGTTTGGGCAACCGCAATGTGATAGGCGAAAACAGCATCACAAGTCTGTGTGCCAACCAGGGCAATCAAGTCTGGGTAGGCACCGACAAGGATGGTCTTTACCTCTTTGACATAAAAACCGGTAGCATCAACAGCCATCTATTAAGCAACACCACGGTACTGGCACTCTGCAAAGACAAGAAAGGCAGAACATGGGTAGGAACCTATACTGACGGCATCGGATTTATAGATGCGGGGGGGTCTTTCCATCCATTCAGCCTAGGCATTGGAAACCAGGCGGGCATCTTTGATATCCAGGAAGACCCACAGGGAAATGTCTGGTTTGCTACCATGGGCAAAGGACTTTTCCGCCTTTCTCCTGATGGAAGCATCAAGCAATGGAAAGCACAAGATGGTGCCGACAACAACCTGAAAAAGAATAGTATTCCTAATGATTACCTCGTGAAACTCAGCATCTCAAAAGATGGTAAGCGGGTTTTCGTAGCCACTTCTGTGGGTCTGGCTTGCTATGACCAGCAGAAGAATAGCTGGACTTCCACTTTCGGTGGCGTCAACTGTCTGAACAAGGGCTGTTTCTCACATTGCGTTTATTCTGACAGCAAGAACCGCGTATGGTTTGGCACTGAAGACGGCGCAATCTGCTATGATCCGAAGAAGGGATATGCTCATCCGAAGATTTACAACACAGAACTTGGACTTTCAAACAACAGCGTAGCCAGCATCATAGAAGATTACAAGGGCAGAATCTGGATAGGAACCACCTGTGGCTTAAACCAGGTAGATACAGAAAAAGGAACTATCAACAAGTACTTCTCGGACAATGGCTTACAGAGCAATGAGTTCAGCGATGCAGCTGCCTGCACGCTCTGGGGAGGAAAGATGCTGGTGATGGGCGGAACCGGCGGTATCAACTGGTTTGATACGGACAAGGTGAAACAGCATCCTTGGCAGGCAAAAGTTACCATATCAGGACTTCTTGTTGGCAACAACCCTGTATACCCGGATATGGAATCGGGCATCTATACTATCACCGACAAAGGCGCCTACAACAGCGACAAGTTCTCCTTATCTCATGAAGACAACACCTTCACCATCCAATTGTCTACTCTTACATATAATAATGTAGAGCAGATCAGTTACGCCTACAGCATCAATGGTGAGGATTGGCGAACCATACAGTCTGGCATGAACGAGCTGTCATTCTCACACATGCCAGCAGGTACCTATAAGTTCCGTGTCAAGGCCATCTGCAACGGATACGAAACCCCTGTCAAGGAGTTCTCCATCATCATTCACCCAGCCTGGTACGCCAGCATCTGGGCAAGACTCTGCTATCTGCTTGCCTTCCTGGGGCTCTGTCTGCTCTATATCAAGCACCGCAAACGCAAGATGGAAGACCAGCTTATATTGCAGCAGCATATCCATGCGGAAGAGATGGGCGAAGCAAAACTGAAGTTCTTCATGAACATCAGCCACGAAATCCGTACCCCATTGACCCTTATCCTCACTCCGCTGTTCACGCTGATAAAGGAAGACAAAGACGCTCACCGACAGGGCATCTACGATATGATGCGTAAGAACTCGGAACGAATCCTGCACCTGATTAACCAGATGATGGACCTGAGAAAGATTGACAAGGGACAGATGGTGATGCACATGAGCGAAACCGATATGGTTGCCTTTATTGGCGATGAATACAAACTCTTCTGCCAGCAGGCGATAGCCAAGAGCATCCAATTCACCTTTGAGCACGAAGACGAGGCCCTCCCGGTATGGATAGACCGCGACAACTTTGACAAGGTATTGATGAATGTCCTGTCAAACGCCTTCAAGTTTACTCCTGCAGGCGGCAGAATCCGTATCACCCTCTCCCACTCGCCTCATCATGTCCGCATCGCCATCAAGGACAGCGGCAAGGGCATTCAGGAGGAAAAGCTCGAAACGATTTTCCAGCGCTTCTATCAGAGTGCCACCACTTCAAATGACCGGAATGTAGGTACGGGAATCGGTCTCGACCTGACGCGCTCACTCGTGGAACTGCACTACGGAACCATTACAGCCGCCAACAACAAGACACTTGATGAAGCCGACTGGAAGGAAGGAAGCCAGTTCCTCATCACGCTGCCTCTGGGCAACGAGCATCTGAAACCGGAAGAAATGATAGATGCACCGGAGCCACAGACTGCTGAAGACATCAAGGAACTGGAAGAAAACATGGAGGAAGGAAACGAAGAGAATGCTGCCGATACAGCCAATGACGCCGAAGAAGATTTCAAGAGCAAGGCAAAGAGCACCATCGCTGTGGTAGAAGACGATGAGGCAATACGTAATTTCCTGAAGACCCAACTACAGGAAACCTACAATATCCTTACCTTCTGCAACGGAAAGGAGGCGCTGCCGGAGATTATCAAGCAGAAGCCAAGCCTCGTTATCTCAGACATCATGATGCCAGAGATGGACGGCAATACGCTCTGTACCAAGATCAAGAACAATGTGAACACCAACCACATTCCGGTGATTCTGCTTACAGCGATGAGCAGAGAGGAAGACCAGCTGACCGGTTTGCAGTCGGGTGCCGATGCCTATGTGGTGAAGCCGTTCAATATGGACATTCTGCGCCGCACCATCATCAACCTGCTCAACGTGCGCCGTACTTTGAAAAACAAGTTTATGGGCAACGAGAGACAGAGCGACAGGCAGCTCGCGATAGAAAAAGCCCTTTCGCCAAAAGACCAGCTGATGGAACAGGTGATGAAGGTAATCAATGATAACATGGATAATGAGGACCTGAGTGTGGATATGATTGCCCGCGAAGTAGGACTGAGCCGTGTGCATCTGCACCGCCGAATGAAGGAGCTGACCAACCAGACACCACATGCCTTCATCCGCAATACCCGTCTGCAATATGCCGAAAAGTTGCTAACCCACTCTAACAAGACGATAACAGACATCATGTTTAGCTGCGGTTTCTCCAACCCAGCCAGCTTCAGCACCATGTTCAAGAACTTTTATGGCTCTTCGCCTCGCGATTATATGCAGGCCCACCGGAAAATCTAGCCTTTTCACTGCAGAAAAGGCCAGATGTTTCCCAAAATAAAGTATTTGTTACATATAGAGATGTTAATGATACGCCTCGCAAAGTGTTGGTAACATTCTGTGGGGGTATATTTAAAAGGAAAGCGGTAACTTTGCAGCAGAATTCTGAATACATGTTTCAGCCATGAGTTCAGATACTCATTCTGTAATTTTAAACCCAATAATAAAATGAAGAAAATTGCAATCTTATCGCTTTCCCTGACGCTTGCAGCCGCTGCACAGGCGCAGACAGCTGAGTTTGACTATTTCAAGTATGCGGGCAATGACGCTCGCTTCAATGTTGAAATCGACAAGACTCACCAGTATTACAACCCGGTACTGGCTGGTTTCTATCCAGACCCATCACTCTGTCGCGTAGGCGACACCTACTATCTGGTAAACTCTTCGTTTACCTTCTTCCCAGGTGTGCCTCTCTCAACCAGTAAAGACCTGGTCAACTGGCAGCCTGCCGGTCATGTCCTCGACCGCACATCACAGGTTCCATTGAAGGGCCAGCAGGTATCAGCCGGTATCTTCGCACCAGCCATCAGCTATAACAAGAAGAACAAGACCTTCTATATGATTACCACCAATGTGGGAGCCGGCAACTTCTTTGTGAAATCAAAAGATCCTTCCAAAGGCTGGAGCGAGCCTATCTATCTGAAGAAGATTGACGGCATCGACCCTAGCTTCTTCTTCGATGACAACGGAAAGGGATATATCGTGCATAACGGTCCGGTAGTTGGCGGTGCCGACTATGAGGGTCAGCGTGCTATCCGCTGCTTCGAATTCGACGTGAAGGGCGACAGCATCAAGGGCGACTTCAAGGAGATTCTGCGTGGCGGAACCCATGTAGAAGCGCGTCCTATCTGGATTGAGGGTCCTCACCTCTTCAAGAAGGGCAAGTTCTATTATCTGATGTGCGCCGAAGGTGGTACAGGCGGATGGCACAGCGAGGTTATCCTGCGTGCCAAGAATCCGATGGGACCATGGGAGGAATGCCCTAACAACCCTATTCTTACCCAGCGTACCGGTCTCGACCCTAACCGCAAGGACCCAGTATCAAGTGCTGGTCATGCCGACATCGTAGAAGATGGCAAGGGTAACTGGTGGGCTGTATTCCTGGCTTGCCGTCCTTATGAAGAGGATATGTACAACACAGGTCGCGATACTTATCTCCTGCCGGTAACCTGGAAGAATGGATGGCCAGAGATTCTTGCCAAGAATACTCCTATCTCTACCGTTGGAGAGAAGGCTGGTTTGAAGCCTGCCGCAAAGAATGAGTTCTCAGGCAACTTCTCTTATGTGGATAACTTCGATGTAGATAACAATAAGGCGGGTCTGAAAGAGTTGAATCCACGCTGGATGTTCCTCCGCGACTTCGTTGACTGTTACAAGGTAGAAAACGGCAAATTGAAGTTCAATCTCCTGCCAGGCAACATCTACAAGCGTGAGCCGATGTCTGCCATCTGGGCACGTCAGCAGCACGGCACCTTCACAGCTGAGACAGAAATCAACTTTACTCCTCGCAACGACAAGGATATCGCAGGCTTGGCACTTCTCCAGAAGGAAGACCACAACTTCGTATTGGGTAAGACCATGAAGAATGGCAAGCTGTTGATTACCCTGACCCGTGCCGAGAAGAACAACGTAACTATCGCCTCTGCTCCTATCAAGGGAGGTAAGCTGAAGCTGAAGGTAGAAGGTCATGACAGATATTATGATTTCTATTATGCTGAAGAAGGCGGCAGCTGGCAGCTTCTTGCCAAGGGTGTGGATGCCTCTAACCTGAGCACCCAGAAGAGCGGCGGCTTCCTCGGTGCCTGCATCGGTCTCTATGCTTCTTCCAACAAGGAATAAAGATTTGAGAAAAGATTAACGTTTTAGGAATAGATAATAAAAGAAAAGGTTGATACCTCGCGTTTTGCCTGGTATCAACCTTCTTCTTTTATTTATTCTTCACAATATCCAATGTCATTTTTCCTACCCAGATGGCGCTCTTGCCGTTCTGGTCGACTGGCACCGGTCTGCCATCGAGATTATTCAGATACTCCAACTGCTTGAAGTAGGTATGGCTATGACCGCCCAGTATCAGGTCGATGTTGCGGGTAGCAGGAGCTACTTCTGAATCGTCGATGCCATCAATCTTCCAGCCTAGGTGGGAGATACAGATGATGACATCACACTTCTCTTTCTTCTTCAATATCTCTGTCATTTCCTTTGCCTTGGCGATAGGATCGAGATACTTGATGCAGCCATAGTTGGCTTCAGTTACCAGACCGGCAAGTTCCGGACACAAGCCGAAAACGCCAATCTTCAGTCCCTTGCGCTTGATAATGGTGTAAGGCTTTACGACATTTGCCAGTTCGGTACCGGTGAAATCATAGTTGGAGCAGACGATAGGAAACTTCGCCATCTTGAAGATGCGCACCATGTTGTCTATTCCGAAATCAAACTCATGGTTTCCGATGGTAGCAGCATCATATTTCATCTCGTTCATCAATCCTACTTCCACATCTCCCTTGAAGAGAGAGTAATAAGGTGAACCCTGCGAGAAATCGCCACTGTCAAAGAGCAGCAAGTCGGGATTCGCCTTACGCTCCTGACTGATCATCGCCACCCTACGGAGGAAACCGCCACGATTGGCAGTAGCCGTATCTGCGAGATTCGGATTGATGGGCATCACGCATGAATGCGTATCGTTGGTATGGAGCACTACGAGTTGCTTTACCACCTTTGCCTCTTTCTTAGCTTTAGCCTGAACGGCTGCCGGCTGCATCATGAAGGATGCCAGAGCCAGACCTATATATAATAATGTATGTTTCATCAGAATTATCAACTATAAACTATTAACTATTCTACCACGCAGCGACCTTCAATCTTAGATTCCACCCTCTTGCCTTGTGCCTGCATCTCACGGAAATAATTCATGATGATGTAGCGCACATTGTTCTCTTTCTGCTTAGGAGCAAAGACATCGGTTCCGCTCTTGAAGGCTACGAGCTGGTCATTACCTCCGGCAAGATAATCGAGGGTTGCAACGCGGTAATTCTTCTCCGGATCAACTGGTTCACCGTTCAGCGTAACGCTCTTCAGTTTTCCATCCTTGGTGATTACCATTCTAACAGCATGGCTCAAGCCTTCGCCGCCACGATGAGCTATCTGCTGGAAGAGTTCCAGAACCTTATCACCCTTCAGGGTCAGGAAACAGATTTTGTTCTCGAAAGGAGCCATATCGTTCACATCGCCTACAGTAACCTTACCCCTAGCAAGATTAGAACGGATGCCACCCATATTGTAAACAGCGAAAACAGGCTGTTCTTCAAACTGCTTGCCACCCCATACCAGGATGTCACAGAGCAAGTTACTGAGTTTGCTCTCCGGACGGTGACGGGTCATATCATGAGCAATATGACCTACAACAGGGCCCATGATACTGTCTACCTTACTCTTATAAGGAGCGATAAATCGGGTAGCCTCAGCATCAGGCAGTGCATCCCATTTCTGATCAACCAATATTCGGGTTCTCTCCACCTTCGCCACCTTGTATTTCTGGGCGAAAGCCGGACTTGCCATCAGCAGCATCACCGTTGATGCAAGTGCCACCTTCATACCATTCTTTTTCTTCATATTTATTGTTATCTTAATGTTTTGGAGTGCAAAAATACAAAATAAATCTGTGAAATCCGTGAAATCTGTGGGAAAAGACGCTGACCAGAAAGAAAAATAGTTAAATCTGCGAGAAAAAAGAAAGAAAGTGTCTGAAAATTTGCGAGATACAAGAAAAAGTAGTAACTTTGCACCCGCTTTTCGGCGTAACCGCTGTTGTCTGGGCAGAAGTGTTGTCCAAGTCCATGTTGCGTTGGAACGACAAACAATTTTTAATTTTATACAAAAAATGGATTTGATTAAAGTTGCTGAAGAAGCATTTGCAACCGGCAAGAAGTTCCCTGAGTTCAAGGCAGGTGATACTATCACAGTCGCTTACAAAATCGTCGAGGGTACTAAGGAGCGTATCCAGCTCTATCGTGGTGTTGTTATCAAGATCTCTGGTCATGGTGACAAGAAGCGTTTCACAGTTCGCAAGATGTCTGGTACTGTAGGTGTTGAGCGTATCTTCCCTATCGAGTCACCAGCTATCGATTCTATCGAGGTGAACAAGCGTGGTAAGGTTCGTCGCGCTAAGTTGTATTACTTGCGTAAGCTTACTGGTAAGAAGGCTCGTATCGCTGAGAAGAAGACTGTAGCTAAGGGTGCAGAATAATTTTTCTTAGGAGACCTAATCAGAAAAAAATAAAGGGAATCCAGTCTCACGACCGGGTTCCCTTTTTTATATCTACAATCTTATACCGAAAAACAACTATCTTTACAATTCAATAAATCATGGCTGCCTACTAAACCAACCATGCTCCATTCTTTTATTTTTCGCCCGCATCATAATTCACGAGCCCATCCTCCGTGCCGTGCAAAGCACCTTGGAAATCATCCCAACTCTGGAATCCGGCGAGCAGCGCCAACTTGTCCAAAGTCTGGCGGGAAGGCTTCTCCTTCCCTTTCAATACATCCCACATTTTGTGGAAAACATGTGCCTTGCCAACCTTCTTTTCTATGTGTTCAGCAAGGACTTTCAAATCCTGTTTCATAACAACCCTCTCATATTTACTAACTGGGAGCAAAAGTACTGAAAAAGAATGAAACAGAGTACATTTTTCCCGACTTTTTTATGTTTTGGGGTAAAAAAAATGCTTTATATCATAAAAATGCTGTTTTTTAGGGCTTTTTACGAAACAGAAGTCCAATATCTCAATCATTTTTTGTAACTTTGCGCCAAATTCCAAAATACATTTCTTAGAAGATGAAAGAATTAGCACTTAAGTACGGATGTAATCCAAATCAGAAACCTTCTCGCATCTATATGGATGACGGAAGGGAGCTTCCTATCGAAGTGATCAACGGCCGTCCTGGCTACATCAACTTCCTGGATGCCTTCAATTCCTGGCAATTGGTCAAGGAACTCAAGGCTGCTACAGGAATGCCTGCTGCCGCTAGTTTCAAACACGTTTCTCCTGCCGGTGCAGCTATCGGCTTGCCTCTGAGCGACACATTGAAGAAGATTTACTTCGTTGATGATGTCAAGTTTGAGCTCTCTCCATTGGCTTGTGCCTATGCTCGTGCGCGTGGCGCTGACCGCATGTGCTCTTATGGCGACTTTGTTGCGCTGAGCGATGTATGCGACGAGGCTACAGCCCTCCTCATCAAGCGTGAGGTGAGCGATGGTGTCATTGCTCCTGGCTATACTCCTGAGGCTATCGAGGTTCTGAAGGAAAAGCGCAAGGGTACCTACTGCGTTATCAAGATTGATCCTGACTATGTGCCAGCTCCTATCGAGCACAAGCAGGTGTTCGGTGTTACCTTCGAACAGGGACGCAACGAGGTGAAGCTCGATGATCCTGCTCTCTTCGAGGATGTTCCTACCAAGAACAAGACTTTCACTCCTGAGGCTAAGCGCGATCTGATTATCTCGCTCATCACTTTGAAGTATACTCAGAGTAACTCTGTATGCTACGTAAAGGATGGTCAGGCTATCGGTATCGGTGCCGGTCAGCAGAGCCGTATCCACTGTACCCGTCTGGCTGGTTCTAAGGCTGATGAGTGGTGGTTGCGCCAGTGTCCTAAGGTGATGAACCTGCCTTTCAAGGAGAAGATCCGTCGTGCCGACCGCGACAATACCATCAATGTCTACATCTCTGATGAGTGGGAGGATGTATTGCAGGACGGCGTTTGGGAGCAGTTCTTTACTGAGAAGCCTGAGCCATTGACCCGTGAGGAGAAGAAGGCTTGGATTGCACAGAACAAGGGTGTATCATTAGGTAGTGATGCTTTCTTCCCATTCGGCGACAATATTGAGCGTGCTCATAAGAGTGGTGTTGAATACATAGCAGAAGCAGGCGGTAGTATCCGTGACGATCATGTTATTGATACCTGCGACAAGTACGGCATCGCTATGGCATTTACTCACGTTCGCCTCTTCCATCACTAATTTATTATATAATTAAGGTATATGAGTGACATTGACGATATTATCATGGGCGGTATGGTCTTCAAGGGCGGCGGTGGTCCTAAGAAGGATGACGACGACAAGGTGAAGACCAAAGCTAAGAAGAAAAAGTACATAACGGGTGCTCACGGTAGTGGCTCTGCCCGTCAGAAGGCAAAGTATCGCCAGCAGAGAGCCAATCGTAAATCCCAGAAGAAGAAATAATACTTCTCTATCATAAATAAATGTTTCGCCCGTGTGCTGTATAATAACAGCGCACGGGCGAACTGTTTTCTGATAATGGAAAACATGAATAGAGTACTGGCAAGCGAAAGACAGCATACTGGTATAAGTAAGACAGCCCACTAGCAAGCGTATTGCCAGTGGGCTGTTCTTCTTAAACAGTCATCAAATTCCAGGTGAAGAGTAAAACGGCTATCGGTTCTTTACACTCTTTACGCCCCTGCCCTTCGTTAGATGAAGGGTTACAGGCTTCAATTGATGCTTGCCGTGGTCATAAATGATGGCTGGATCCAGTCGTCTACCGCCAAAGCTAACCTCGAAATGGAGGTGCTCTGTGGTAGCCCTACCGGTACGGCCCGTCAAACCGATTACCTGACCAGCCTTTACCTTATCGCCCTTCTTCACCTTGTTCCTACTCTGATGACTGTAGAGCGTCTCGAAACCATAAGCATGCTTGATACGGATGCAGTTTCCGTAGCCATAGAAGGGTCCTGATGCAACAACCGTACCGTCAAAGGCTGCCACAATCTCATCATTCGGGCACGTCTTGAGGTCAACCCCCGAATGACGGCGCTTGCCACCATAAGGACTGATTACCTTGGCACCCGGCAAAGGATAAACCCAGGCTGTCTTTTCTATCTTCTCCAAATCAAGCTCGAAAGTATTGGTAATGGTAAACGGATCATTAACCTCATCAGGATCGAGCGTCATTCCATCTCCTATTCCACCCTTTTTCTTGCCAGATACCTCCTTGTCAGCCTCAGCATTTCTTCCTACAGAAGAATCCTTGCCACCGATAACCGAAGCGATGACACGGGCACCATGCTTGCGGAACTGCACGGTCTGGCAGCGCAACTTATGCGATTTCAACTCTACGAAAGTTTCCGGATTCAACCTACCGCCATTCACCATGATAGAGAAGTCACAATAAGTTTCACCCTCCTTAGAGCCTACAATGGCAATCGTCTGTCCGGCATCTACATGCTGTCCTACCTTAACCAGGTTCTCGGCATTGTTGGCATAAACGGTTTCCAGACCGCAATCGTGGCGCACCACGATGACATTACCCATTGATTCCGACTTTCTGGAAAGTCGCACATAACCTTCGAGCATCGCCTTGACAGCATCGCCTTTAGAAGTAGAGATACGCAACACATGATTGTTCAGAAGGGTTGCTTTGCCCACAGGAAGCGGGAAGGAATATTCCTTAGCACGGAATATCTCAAAGTCTACATTAAATGCCTGACTCTGGGCAAAGAGACCGGGTGTTGCAATACTCACCTGCTGCTGTTCGGCTGCCGTGAATACATTTTTAGCGGGCATAAAACTGCTCAGCGAGAACACCATGAGTCCTGCCACAGCCAATAGCCGCAATCCTTTTTTCATTCTTTTCATTATTTACTTTTTCTTTCCGATTTTCAAAATATTCTATAAACTATTAACTATAAACTGAAAAACATCCATTTCTCACTCTCCGTTCTTACAGAAAAGGAAAAATGGATGTTATCTTGAAAACTATCTGATACTTACCTGCTACCAGGCTTTTACTTCAACAAGATGCCTGTATAGATTCTGCCACTCTCGATACCCAGCTTTCTGGCAGAGAAGTACTCATCGCTATGGGCAAAAGTACAGATGCCACAATCCTGGATATTCTCTTCGGCCACTCCACAATGCAGAAGAATCTGTCTGTTGCAGAGCGGAAGATTGAGATGCCATTTCAGCGGCTGCACAATATTACCCTCAGCAGCCAGACGCTCACGCTCAGCAGGATCAACCGAGAAGGCGGCATTAGGACGCTGTTCGGCAATCTCTTCCATAGGGAAAGCTGCCTGCTCGAACGCCTCGTAAACCTCATCGCCCACCTCGAAATGGTCGAACGAAATGCCCGGACCTATCACCGCCTTCAACTTCTTCGGGTCGGTATGATAGGTAAACGCCATTTCCTGAATGGTTTTATGCACGATGCGAGCCAGCGTACCACGCCAGCCGGCATGGATGGCAGCCACAGCATGATGCTCCTCATCATAAAGAAGCACAGGGATACAATCGGCAGTAGAAACACCGATACATACACCTTTCTGGTCAGTCATCACGGCATCTACACCTTCGAGCACCATCTTGCGGATATTCTCAGGCATGGTGAGAAACTCACCGGCAATATTGCGCACCTCTACTCCATGCACCTGATGGGGCATGATGATATGGGCTGTATCAATACCCAACTCTGTGGCAAGACGCTTGCGGTTTTCAGCCACATGTTCTGCATTGTCACCGCAAAACTCATTGATATTAAATTCGCCATAGTTACCCTGGCTTACTCCTCCCTTGCGGGTAGTAGAGAAAGCCTTGACACCAGAAGCTACCTGATATTCTTTGATCATAACATTTATTCGTATTCGAAATCATCGAGGTCGTCAACATCCTCGATTTCATCCTCATCAATATATTCTACTACATCCTCGCCCTCTGCAGCCAGTTCCTGCTGGAAGCGAGACATATCCTTGTCACGGTGAACAAGCGTATCTTCGGCAGTAATCTCCTGAAGCTTGTTGCTCTCAGAATTGAGTTCCTTCCAGAGCACGTCCTTCAGTTCCTGGATACCCTGTCCGGTAACAGACGAGATGAAGACCACCGGAAGATCGGTAGGCAAAGTTTCCTTGAGCATTTCAATCAGTTCTTCGTCGAGCAGATCGCACTTGGTGATAGCCAGCACGCGATGCTTGTCGAGCATCTCTGGATTGAAGTTCTTCAGTTCACCCAGCAATACTTCATATTCTTTCTTGATGTCGTCAGTATCGCCCGGAACCATGAAGAGCAGCAGAGAGTTGCGCTCAATATGGCGGAGGAATCGCAAGCCCAAACCTTTTCCTTCGCTCGCGCCCTCGATGATGCCAGGAATATCAGCCATGACAAAACTCTGGTGATCGCGATAATCTACGATACCCAGCGATGGTTCGAGCGTAGTAAACGGATAGTTTGCAATCTTAGGACGGGCACTTGATACGGCACTCAGCAAAGTTGACTTACCGGCATTAGGGAAACCTACCAGACCTACATCGGCAAGGAGCTTGAGCTCCATGATGATGGTCATCTCCTGCATAGGTTCGCCCGGCTGCGCATAGCGAGGAGCCTGGTTGGTAGAGGTGCGGAACTGGAAGTTGCCCAATCCGCCACGACCGCCCTTGAGGAGCAGAACTTCCTGCCCGTCATAAGCCACATCGCATACAAACTTGCCTGTTTCGGCATTATATACCACGGTACCGCAAGGCACATCGATATAAATATCCTTGCCATCGGTTCCATGACACTTATCACGGCCACCATTTCCACCATGCTCGGCAAAGAAGTGGCGCTGATACTTGAGGTGCAGCAACGTCCAGTAGTTATGGTTGCCGCGGAGATAGATGCTTCCTCCACGTCCGCCGTCGCCACCGTCAGGACCGCCGTTAGGTTGGTACTTTACGTGGCGCAGGTGCATGGAGCCCTTGCCACCCTTACCAGAGCGGCATTGTATCTTTACGTAGTCTACGAAATTGGATTCAGCCATTTATATATTGTAATGTTAAATGTTAAGTATTAAATTATCCCGAAAGGAATATTCCGTGTCAACATCAGGCTAGGTTTTCCCCGAAAGGCGTACGCCCAACTTAACATTTAACATTTAACACTTAACATTATATCAATTAGAGATTGTCGATTACATTGCAAACACGTGCGAAGATCTCATCTACAGTACCGAGACCCTCGATGTGGTGATGAATGCCTTCCTTCTCATACCAGTCGATGAGCGGAGCAGTCTGTGTATGATAAACATTGAGACGCTTCTTGATAGTCTCCTCGTTATCATCAGAACGGCCGCTTTCCTTACCGCGGTTAATCAGGCGAGCCATCAGCTCATCCTCAGGAACAGCTAACTCAATCATCGCAGCAATCTTATGACCACGCTCAGAAAGCATCTTCTTCAGAGCCTCAGCCTGTGGAGTGGTACGTGGGAAACCGTCGAAGATTACACCAGCGTGATCCTTACCGAAGCTATCGTATACACTTGCGAGGATGTCAATCATCAACTCGTCTGGAATCAACTGACCATTGTCGATATAACCCTTAGCTGTCTTACCAAGTTCTGTACCGTTCTTGATTTCATTACGAAGTACATCACCTGTAGAAATGTGACCGAGACCATACTTCTCGATCATCTTGTCGCTCTGTGTGCCTTTACCTGCACCTGGAGCGCCGAAAATTACGATATTTTTCATTTTTACCTTAATATATATATAAAATATTTATGTTGTGTCAGAAACTTAACTATATTTATTAACCCACTTCTGCCCCTTTGGAGACAAAAGAACTGCAAAAACAATTCCAAAGAGAACTGTTACAACGCCTAAGAAAAATAATGCATCCATTTTATGTCCTCCTATTTTTCTACAATGGTGTAGATGTCGCGGAGGTTTCTGCCTTCTTGGTCATAATCCAATCCATATCCCACGATGAAATCGTTAGGGATTTCCATAACAGCATAGTTGATATCAAGATCAACCTTCAAGTTGCCTGGTTTCACGAGGAGGGAACAAATTTCGATGCTGGCTGGGTTCATCTTCTTCAGGTCTTCAATCATGTGAGCCATGGTGAAACCGGAATCTACGATGTCCTCTACGATAACCACGTGGCGGCCTGCCAAATCCTGGTTCAAACCCATCAGGGTCTTCATGCTGCCCGTAGAGGAGGTACCCTCGTAAGAAGCATACTTCACGAATGAAATCTCGCTTGGCACGGTAATCATTCGCATCAAGTCGGCTGCAAAGATAAATGCGCCGTTCAATACTGCCAGGAAGACAGGTTTCTTGCCTGCATAATCCTTGTTCAGACGGTCTGCTACGACCTGTACTTTCTTCAGAATCTCAGCCTCAGGAATCGATGTCTTGAAGCTCTTATCCTTGATCTTTACTATGCTCATAGTCTGTTCTATAATAATATTTTCTGCAAAATTACGAAAAAAACATGAAACTTCGTGCTTTCATCAACTATTTTTTGTACTTTTGCATGAAAATAACCGTTTATCTGCATGAGTTGACAAATTATCACGACAGTTCGCGCAGATAATACTAAGATTATCAGATAATATGAAGATTTTCACAAGCGCTCAGATTCATGAGTTAGATAAATATACCATTGAGCACGAACCTATCAGTTCGCTCAACCTGATGGAACGTGCAGCCAAAGCGCTGACACGTGCCATAGAAGAGGAATGGTCTAACCGCACTCCAGTGGTCATTTTCGCCGGTCCGGGAAATAACGGCGGCGATGCGCTTGCTGTGGCGAGAATGCTCAGCGAGGATGGATATGATGTAAGTGTATACCTCTTTAATGTACAGAATAAACTGTCGGCAGACTGTCTTGCCAACAGGAAGCGTCTGCTGGATGCAAAGAGAGTGAAATTTACTGAGATTACCACCAATCTGGACCCTCCTAAGCTCAATGCAGAAACGCTGGTGGTAGACGGACTCTTTGGAAGCGGACTCAACAAACCATTGGCTGGCGGATTCGCCGCGATGGTGAAATATATCAACCAGAGTCCTGCCAAGGTAGTAAGCATCGATATCCCTTCGGGACTGATGACCGAGGACAATTCCTATAATATCCATGCCAACATCATCCGTGCCACTCTGACCCTTACCCTGCAGCAGAAGAAACTGTCGATGCTGATGGCGGATAACCAGCAGTACCTGGGCAGACTGCGCGTTCTCAACATCCGACTTTCCCAGGAATTCATCCAAAATACGGAGTGCCAGTACCGCATACTCGAAGAGAACGACATCCGTCCGCTCTTGAAATCGCGCAGCGACTTTGCCCATAAAGGCAGCATGGGTAATGCGCTGCTCATAGCGGGAAGTTACGGCATGAGCGGTGCTTCGGTATTAGCCACCAAGGCTTGTCTGAGAACAGGTGCGGGCAAGGTTACAGCCCATACCCCAAAACGGAATTATGAAATCATGCAGATTTCTGTACCAGAAGCGGTACTGCAGATGGATGCTGAAGAAACCATATTCAGCGAACCGGTAGATACAGAGATGTTCGATGCGCTGGGCGTAGGTCCCGGATTGGGACTGAACGAGACAACAGCCATCGCCCTCATCGCCCAACTGCGCCGTGCTACCTGTCCGCTCGTCATTGATGCCGATGCGCTCAATATTCTTTCCAGCCACAGGGCGTGGATGCAGCAGTTGCCAAAGAATATCATCATGACACCTCATCCGAAGGAGTTCGACCGGCTTGCCGGCAATGCGAGCAGCAGCTGTACCGAAAGACTGATGAAGGCAAGCGAACTGGCTGAACGACTCCAGGCATACATTATATTAAAAGGACATTATTCTGCACTCTGCCACCCTGACGGAAAGATTGACTTCTGCAGTACGGGCAACAGCGGTATGGCTACAGCAGGCAGCGGTGATGTGCTGACAGGTATCATCACCGGCCTTCTGGCTAGAGGATACAAACAGGAAGATGCCTGTCGCCTGGGTATGCATCTTCATGGTCTGGCTGGCGATCTTGCTGCCAAAGATCTGGGCAAAGAGAGCCTCATCGCCAGCGACATTATCCAGTATCTTCCGAAAGCATTTCTCAGATTGGAAGAATAATTATCAAGAAATAAGAATATCCATAAAAGTCAGGAGTTCTCGGCTTCTGACTTTTTTACTTGTTTCTGCGCATCATAGAACCTTACTTCCAAGGTTCTCCTCAAATCATCGCGACGGTCCATATTCAACTTTTTGCGGATATGGCAACGCTGGCTGGTGATATTTGATTCACTCTTATTGAGTTCTGCACAAATTTCCTTTAAAGTATGCCCCTGAAGAATCAGCTTGCATATTTCCTTTTCGCTGAACGTAAGCCCATCACAAACCTGATCCCACGCCACTCTATCCAATTCTTCATTAAACAGATGTTCAGAAGCATGGGTTATAATCTTCTCCCGGACATCAGGAGTCAGACGCTTCATCAGGCTTTCTGCTGCTTCCGGTTCATTATCCTTCAAATCGGCAAGCATATTCAACGCCTTGTTTTCAACCCGAGCCATCCGTTTCGGCTGGCGCAACCCCTTGGTTACAATACTCATATTATATACTGCCACATAAACCAGCATCATGAAACCCAGAAAAATCGACTTCATACTGAACAGAGCTGGCATAAGCGGAGTGCTGAACAGGTATATCAGCAACATCGGTATCATACCCACCGTGATGATGGTGCAAGTCTTATACAAAGTTTGGCTCAACGCTGTAATAGCCAGGATAAAGACGACAAACAGGTTGCAGATAACGCTCAAATTATCATTAGCAAAACCGAAATTGATGCAAAATACGCTATCAAGAGCCAGTTTGGCGAACATCAGAAAGTAAAGAGAAGAAATACCTTTCACGAAAGCTATCTTCCGTTTCCAGACCAGGAACTGCAGGATGCAGAACACGAATGTATGCAAGCCACAGAGGCTTAAACCATAAGGTTCTTTCACAAGCAGAAAGAGCATAATATGATAAGGTATGATAATCAGCTCGCTTATCGTCAGAAGTAGAAAGGCGATAACGCGTCGGCGATCTACCACACCACAATATTGAGGGCAAAAATGATGCTCTACCCTCACAATCAGGTTTACCATGTCATTCTTCAGTTTCATTTCGTTTTGGTTATTTTCTTAAATCTTGCTTATGCTTTCGTAAGTCAAACGGCTCTTTTTCTTGGAAATTGCCATTTTTTTAGGGATTTATTGATTCCGGCTGCAAAATTACAAATAATATAAGAAATCCTTGTTCAATTATCAGAAAATCGTACAACTTTAACGATTTTAAGCATAAATCAGTGTACTATTTTGTTAAAAAGGGCATTTTTCAGTATTTTTCAGTGCTTAAAAATTTGGTTGTATCCAATATTCGTTCTAATTCTGCGCCAGAAAACCAACGATATGAGATACAGACGAACTAAAAAGTAAGTTGAAAGTAAACTGAAAGGAGAAAAAGAACAGTTGAAAGTAAACTTCAGGAAACAAGAGTTCTCAGTAGATTCAGGTATTGGTGATTATTATAAAAGAGTAGTAAGAAAGTAAAAGGTGATTCTAAATCACTCAATGTGTTTTAAAAAAAAGAAAAGATTAATTGAGGTATGAAGAAAAGGATTTTTATTGCGTTAGTAGCACTCGGCAGCCTAATCTGTCCTGCTCTAGCGCAGGAAACTGCGGTAAAGACCAACTTGCTGTATGATGCAACGACAACCATGAACTTGGGTGTTGAATTCGGTCTTTCTCCAAAATGGACACTTGACGTATCCGGAAACTACAATCCTTGGACGTTTTCAAAGAACAAGAAATGGAAACACTGGCTCGTTCAGCCAGAGACCAGATACTGGTTCTGCAACAAAATGATGGGTTCATTCATCGGCTTCCATGCCTTGGGTGGATCGCACAACATCGGTGGCATGGATCTTGACTTCAAGTTCCTGGGCACTGATTTCTCTAAGCTGAAAGACTATCGGTATGAAGGATGGTTTATAGGTGCAGGTGTAGCTTACGGCTACGCTTGGGCTCTCTCGAAACATTGGAATCTGGAAGCTGAACTTGGTGTAGGCTATATCTACTCTAAGGCAGATAAGTTTAACTGTGCTCAATGCGGAGATAAACTTGAAGATGACAAGGCACACAACTATGTGGGCCCGACGAAAGCAGCCCTCAACTTAGTGTATGTTTTTTAAAAAGAATCAGTGATGAATACATATAACATAATAGGTAGTATGTTCGGAGCCTTGCTTATCGCTCTTCCTATAGCAGCCGATAATACCCAGCAGGCTTACAAGAATCTGAAAATCCAGAATAAGGCAATCAGAAAGGTTGGCAACCAGGTGAAAGTGGCTATGGACTTGAACCTCGACCAAATTCAGCTTGCCAGCAACAAAGGTCTCATCTATACCCCAATAATCCTCAACGAAAAGGATACGCTCTTCATGCCGAGTGTTGAGGTGATGGGTAAAAAGAGATATATTTATTATCAGCGTAACCAGAAAACGGCTACGGCAAACCCACTCATCGTGGCACTCCGTAAGAACAAGACAGCACAGACGCTTCATTATGAATACGCCGCTCCGTTCAGCGACTGGATGAAGAACTCAAACTTCGCCATCAGCAATGATGCCTGCGGTTGCAACCAGCAACTTCTCGACGAAGGTATCCTGAATCCGGAAGGACGTGCATTCTCTACTCCGAAGAATCTCTTCAACGCTTATGTCCAGCCTAAGGCAGAAGCCGTAAAGGCAAGAAAGGAGAATGGTTCTGCCCGTTTGAACTTCAAGGTGAACAAGTGGGATATCTTGTACGATATGGGCAACAATGCCAACGAACTGGATAATATCCGCAAGACTCTCGACCTTGTGAAGAACGATTCGGATGTTACTATCACCAAGATAACCCTCCACGGCTATGCATCACCAGATGGCAGATATGCCAACAACAACAAGTTGTCGCATAACCGTACACAGGCGCTTTTGAAGCATATCCTGAAGATCTATCCTATTTCTTCAAAATTGTTTGCGGCCACAGCTACAGCAGAGGACTGGGCGGGAACCATCAAGTATGTAAATGAGAATGATATTCCTCAGAAGGAAGCTGCACTTGAGATTATCAACAGCAACATGCAGCCAGATGCCAAAGAGAAAGCATTGCTCAAGAAGGCTCCTCAGGCTTATCACTATCTCCTGCAGAATGTATGGCCATCACTTCGCCGTACCGACTATACGATAGAATATGATGTTCAGGCATTCAATGTAGAAAAGGCTAGAGAGGTTATCAAGACCCGTCCTCAGAAACTCTCTCTCCAGGAGATGTATCTGGTAGCCCAGACTTATCCTAAGGGTAGCGCCGAATTCAACAATGTTTTCGACATAGCTGTAAGAATGTTCCCTGAAGATAAGCTTGCCAATCTCAATGCAGCCTCAGCAGCCATCGAACGTGGCGACAAGGTGAGTGCAGAGAAATATCTCCTGAAAGCAGGCGACAGCGCCGAGGCAAACAATGCCCGCGGTTGTCTGGCTGCCATGAAGGAAGACTATCAGACAGCCAAGCAATACTTTGAGAAAGCTGTTGCCGGTGGTTTGAAGGAGGCGCAGGAAAACCTGGATAAGGTAAACCAGGCGCTTTAAAGTAAGTATGTACTTTCTAATTATATAAGTATAAGTTAAAAGATGATATTAAATACGATCTGTTTTCAGCGGATTGTGCCAATATGTGCGAAACTTAATTTTGAGAATAAGAATTAATTAAATATATTGTATAACTTTTTTTGTATTAAGTAAAAAGATTATGAAAAAAATGAATTTGCTCGTAATGAGCTTGGTTTCAGCCGCAGCTTTGTCTTTCACTAGCTGCAGCAGTAATGATGATTTGGATGGTAACAAAGCAGGTCAGGCTAAGGTAGATCAGTTCTACATGACATTGACCATTCAGACTCCTAACAGCAATGGTACAAGAACTTCATTAAAAAATGATCTTGCCGCAACAGCTGCAGAGTCTGATGTAACAAGTGGTACATTCTACTTGGTTGATGCCAATAACGAGATTGTGTTCACTCACACTATCAGCAAAGATGAGTGGGCAGAAAAGAAGAATCCTACACAGGGCACAAATGGTAAGACTACACTTCAGGTTCCTGTAAAAAATGTAACTGCAGGTACAAAATATAGTGTATATTTCCTGGCTAACACAGCAAGTGAGTCACCACTTACAGATGTTTTTACTTCTAATAACAAGTTTGCTACAGAATACTCTAAAGCTAACAACTTCGCTATGTTCAACCAGAACGATGCAGACGTAAAGGGAAACAGCCATACTGTTGTTTTCACATCTGACAACAAGGATGCAAATTCTGCAGCAAAGGTTAGCAGCACTATCAATATCGAGCGTCTCACAGCACGTATTGATGAGCCAAAGTCTGAGGCATCTGCCATTAAGCCTTACGCTGTAGATGCTAATGCTAGCGATGAGGAAAAGAAAGCTAACGCAAATGCTGTCAAGGCAGTTAAGAGCTTAAAATTGACAAGTTATGCCATCTCAAATGTTGCCAACAAGACAAATGTTATGCAGCAGTGGGCTGATGCAACTACCCTTTCAATTCCAACTGGTATCACTTACTTCCAGCCAACAACAGAATTCGGTACAAAGACTTTGCTTCAGAACTATAACTACTTCAATGCTGTAACAACAGATAGATCACAAAAGGATTATATCTTCGAGAACAACTCTAGTGATGCTGCAACTTCTATGTACTTCGAGTACACAGTAGAGCTCAGTGATGACTATAAGACAAATGCAGACTTCGAGGATGGTACATTCTATCGTTACAACAAGGTTATTTATAGCAGAATCCAGGACATCATCGACGCTTACAAAAATCAAAAGGCTATCTTTAATGGACAGACCAAAGATGCAGTTGTTGACGAATTGAAAGCTGCTAAAAATGACGCAACAGATCCAGAGGCTAAGCTGGATGAATTCCGCAAGAAGTATGATATCGAGGTCTTCAACGCTGGTAAGACATACTATGTTCAGAAGATTAAGGATCAGTATCTCGGTGTAGCCAACACTATCCAGCGTAACAGCATCTACCTGTTAAATGTAAAGAACATATTTAATGTTGGTGCCCAGGTTCCTAATGGTGGTCCAGATGACCGTACATTGTACTATCTCGATGTTGAGGTTTCTGTTAACCCTTGGGTTCTCAACAACCAGGACGTTGATTTGAAGTAATATTCCGTCATACCAGAAAGATAAAATATAAATACTTATATATATACCAAGACTCTCGGGGGAGCAATCCTCCTCCGAGAGTTTATCAATCAAACGTTCGTTCTGAAAAGAACGAAAACATTCTTAAAAGATAACTAACATTGCCGCCCATGTATAAAAGGTGGGAGATACAAAGACGTGCCGTCATACCCCCAACCCGAAAGACTGCACTTTTCATCCTTAGATAATAACGATGCCGAAGGCAACGAAACAGAGAGCTGATGAAGCAAAAATATTCGCTACCTACGGCACTCTCTATATAAAATAAGTAAAAGTAAAAGATTATAAAAGATAAAGAATATGGCACATTTCCTCAACAACAAATGTTGCAAACTGGTTTGCATCTCAGCCATCGCACTCACTTCTCTTTCATCATGCATGAAAGATGATATCACGGGCTGTCCTACAGCTAAGTTGTCGCTCAAATTCGACTATACTTATAATGTGAAAGAGGCAGATGCTTTCTCTGCTGAGGTGAAGAACCTCAACGTTTATGTATTCGACAAGAACGGTAAGTTCGTAGATAACTATACCGAGTCGGCTGACAAGTTTGAAACAGGTCATAAGATGGAAATCACAGACCTGCAAGCAGGCAAGTATACCTTCGTCTGCCTGGCTCGTGACAAGCAGCCTGCTGCAATGGGAACAAGAGCCGAAGGTGATGATGAGACCGAGTTTAGGTTTACTAAACTAACCCCAGGTATCTCTACCATCAACGACCTGCAAGAGGAAATGGGCAAAAAAAACGAAGAAGAATCCGTAAACGACAAGCACTTCACCGCACTCTATACCGCACAGGACTCCCTCAACTTTGATGGAGAAAACGATGTGCAGGGAAAATTGAGTCTGATGAAGTGTACCAAGACATACCGAGTGGTGATGCTCCCATTCGAACCCGACCAGGAAGGATTCACAGCCGAAAACTTCGATGTAGAAATCAAAGGTTCCGCTGCCCTACTCGACTATAAGGGCGACAAGGTAAAGCCAAAGGCAATCACCTATCTTCCTTATGAGAAGAAACTGGTAGAAAACCACAGCGGCAAGACCGAGGTAGAAGGCGAAGACGTAGAAAAGGCGCTGGTTTACGACCTGTCATCATCACGTATGTTCGAAACCAAAGATGACAACAAGAGTCGCGCTTCCGACGGATCCAGCCAATATGATGACAAGCGCATCGTCATCACCGACAAGCGCATCAACAAAGTCATCTTCAACCACTCCCTGCCTTGGTTCCTCTCACTCTGCGCCAGCGACCGCTACGGCAAAGACTGGAGCGACCAGCAGTATCTGGACCGTCAGGACCATTACACTCTGGTATTCTACGTGCCAGCTCCAAGTTCTACCTACAGTATGGATGCAAGAATCAAGGTAAACAACTGGGTTCTGAATCTTCAGAATGCCGACCTGGGAAAATAAGAAAAGAAAGAAGTATAAGTAAAAGAAAGAAAACATGAAACGCTATCAATCTACTCTGACCAAGATGACACGCCCAGTGTGTATGGCACTCGCTGCTTTGCTCATGGTAGGCGCAATGGCATCCTGTTCAGAGAATGAAAATACAGAAACTGCTCTAGGCGACAATGCCTATCTGAGCCTCAGTTTCTCTACCGGCACCGGAAACAGTACTAGAGCCGGAGAAACTAGCGGAAAGACTCTTGCCGACAATGAGCCTGATGCAAATCCTACTCAGGAGAACGACATCCATAATATCAAGGTATGGGTGTTCAAATCAAATACCGGCGATGAAGCCACTCCTATCTCTTATAAAGCAGAGACGCTGAGCGAAGTGAAGAACGGTAACTATACCCTGAACCTCCGATTCCTGAGAAAGATTGGCGGAGAAGAAGTAAAGAACATCGACCTTTACATCCTGGCAAACTCTGAGAGCATCAACATGCCGGACCAGATAAAAGGCAAAGACCTCAGTTCTGTAACCCGCAAAGATCTGAAAGAAGTCTGCTTTACCTCACCTTTCGGTATCAATAGCGACGGAAATGCAGAAACAAAAGAAGTGCCAGCCGGAAAGGGACTCCCTATCTCCTGTGCCATCACCAAGATTTCTGTAGACAGTCATGTGGCTGATACAGAAGAGGGAGCCAAAGCCAAAGGTATCAGGATTCCTTTGGTGCGCGCCGTTTCGAAACTCCATTTTTACTTTGCTCGCAAATCGGGTTCTGATGCCAATACCAGTCAGGTAAAGGTAACAAAAATAGAGGTAGAAGGAAACACCATTCCTACTGCCAGCTATGTTTTTCCCGACGAAGCGACATATAACGAGAATGGTTACAACCAGAACGTAACCAGCCAGAAATACGACAACGCAGGTACAGATTACGTATCAAACGCTCTGAAACTGGCAGGTGTAGAGAACAAGGATATCAAGGAAGTGGATAATCCTGAGAGTTTCATCAAAAAGAGTAATCAGTCTGCCCAGGAATATCTGGATGCTTTTAAACAGGCAGGCATTGGTTCTCACAATCTCTGTTATCTCCGTGAGACCAACAAAGCCATCCGAGGCACCATCTACTATTCATTAGATGGAGGAAAAACCGAGAAGCACGAGACCTTCAATATTCCTTCTGAAGGAAATGCCATCAGAAACAGAGAACTGGTAGTTTATGGTTATTTCCTCAACGGACAGATGGGCAAGCTCACCGTTACTCCATCTATTCAGGAATGGCAGGATGGAGGAACATTCGATTTCATCGATGCCTCTACCAACCTGGTTATTCCTGACGGCGATCAGACCGCCTGGGGCTACAAGGTATATTACGGTTTCCCAAAACGAGGACCGATGATTACGCTCAAGGATATCGATACCAAAGGTAAGCCTTGGATTCTCCAGACAGACAACCCGATGTTCGGATTCGTACAATGCGATAAGGATGGCAAATATCCGGAAGAAACGCCTTACTACAATCCCGAAATCACACAGAATAATGATGGCAAGAATCCGGTAGGAAAAACCTACAAAATAGAGGATTTCATCATCAATCAAAGTGGTAAGAAGGAAACGCTTTACTTCTATGTCGTGCCAAAGAACAGACTGGATCTGGCAAAGCCACACAATGTAAAGGCGCAGGTGTTCCTGACCAAATATCCGAACGATAAGTTCGTCCTGAATCCAGGTTTCAAATATAAAGGATGTAAAGAGGGCAAATTCGCCGGTAAGGATATTCACTTTGAACAAGTATTATAAAGACAACAGAAAATAACATTCATCATGAAGAAGTTATATATAGACATAAGATTCGCAAAATGCATCTTGGCTCTTACGGCAGGATGGCTCATGGCAGGATGCTCAGCTGAAGACGAACTGGAAAACGGTTCGGCTACACAACAGCTGAGCATGACTCCCATGGTCAACGACCTGCAGACCACAAGAGTGAAGGAAGAAGAGAATCTTCATGAAAAAACTCTGTCTTCTCTTGACTTTAAGATGTTCGAACCAACATCCAGCGAACGCAGAATAGACAGTCTGTTCGACACCCCTGCAGAGAACAAAGCAGAGGAACTGGGTTCGGGCGACTGGAAATCGACACTCCATCTTGATGTGAATAATACTTATCCTTACTATGCAGTAGCCAATGCAAAGGAAAATCTCAAGGGTAAGAATCTGAAAGAACTCCTTGCCAGTACCCAGCAGGATGATGACATCTGGAAGCCAGCTACCATGGTAAACGACAAGAAATTCCTGATGAGCAGCCAAGGTAAGTATACCATCACCCAAGATCCGGAACAGGATATTCCGGTAGAACTGGTGAGAGCGGCAGCCAAAATCAAGCTGAACATCTCTTCTACGGTGAAGGATTACAAAATAACAAAAGTAATGTGGAAGTTCATCAATTACAATACCAATACAGCTATCTTTGCCAATCAACCGGCTGATCAGAATATCAAAAAAAATATTCAGGAGAATAAGGCTACAGCAGAGAAAGACGAAAATGGTAATGATATTTATAAGATAACAACTTACAGCTATTCCACAACATGGAACGGGAAAGATGATATGCCACAGTTTGTTGCAGCTGTTACCTTCGAAAGTGCAGATGCAAAGACAACCATTATCAAGAATCTGGTTATCCCTGTGCGTGATCCACAAGGCGAAAAGAAGCTGGAGCGCAACTATATCTATACCGTCAATGCAGTCATCAAGTATCTGGATATCAATACAGATATTGATTACAACGGAAAGGAAGACTATCTGCAATGGGCGATTACCAAATGGACCGTAGGTGAAGATACCCACGTCAATGCGGATGGGGCAAGCTATCTGGTGGTATCTCCTACTGCCATAGATATAAAAGGTGGTGAAAGCAATGATTTTACAGATTACACGATACGTTGGTTTGCATCTTATGAATGTGACATTGAGAATCCAACTACTTATTATTTTGACAGATATGGTAATAAGCAGTCCGGACAGGATGGACAGATCAAGGCAAATTTCGAAGAGTCTACTGGAAATCGCTATAGAGGATGGATAGACGTACATGCTGGAGCTCCATCATACTGTACTATTCAATATTCCTATTTTAACATCAAAGTTAGAAACGCAGACAAAAAACAGGAAATAGCCGTAAGAAAGTATCCTTCGGTCTATTCAATGAATGTAAGAAGCGAAGGTACAAATGATTTTGAAGAGAAGAATCATCTGTACACGATACAGTTCTCCAGCAACAAGTATGCTACAGATTACACCATAGCCAAACCTGTAGTCAACAATGAGAATAAATCTGCAGACAATACGGTATCTCCTGCTTACATCCTTGCATCAACCGCAAAGGGTGAAAAAAGCGCCAAGGATAATCAGGCTGCAAGAGATTACTGTAAAAAGTATCAGGAAAAGGCTACGACTTATAAGAATGAGAGTCTCGAACTGAAAGGTTGGCGACTTCCTACAAAGGAAGAAATCAACAGAATCTATAAGTTAGGCAACGAAGATAAGGCTATAGGCAAACACCTGCTGAGAGGCGAATACTATTGGACGCTGGATGGAGACAAGACCGAAAGGAACGGCAATAATCCGCAGTACGGTACCTACGTTCGCTGCGTCCACGACCTGACTCAGGGAGAAATAGGACTGATAGAGAAACAAGGTGAAAAGTAAAGAAGGTAAATGACATGAAAGAAATAAAATTATATATCAGAATCATAGCAGTCCTGTTAACAGCAATGTTGACAGGCTGTTCTGACAGTATAGCCGACAGCGAACCTTCTAAAGACGAAACCGAAGAAGGTTACTACACAGCCAGTTTCAATGTATCCATCCCCAACTTCGAACAACAGGTAACCCGAAGCACCGTGTTCATGAATGAAGGAATTCAGAAAGACAGCATGAAACTCTTCTGCTTTGATAATGAAGGTCAGTTTATAGGTTTCGGCAAGGTTAAACAGTTTAAAGAAATCAAAGGATTCACAAGAGACAATAATGGTACAATTCATGATAATGGAGACATTCATCTGGATGGAAGCACAGAACCTCATAATTTCTTTGCAACCATACCAAACCAAACGTCCCGTATCCATCTGGTTGCCAACACTGGAAGCCAATACCAAACCATCAACTGGGGCAACCAGGCAAATTGGGTAGGTATGCATGAGAATATGCTCATGACTACATTTGAAACAGAACATGGTGAAAACCAGGCTGCCTATATACGCTATTGGGGATATATCAAGAAAGACTCTCCAGAAGAACTGAAAGAGTATCTGAAACCAGATAACAAAAAGAAAGATTATATCATTCATCTCATCAGAGACAGAGCGAAGATTTCTGCAAACTGGAGCGATTCGGTAAAGAAAGCAAATCCTGGTATAATAAACGACTTTAAAATGACAGTCATCAATGGTGTGGCTTACGGAACGCTGGCTCCCTTCAACAGAGACAGTCTGTTATTCAACCCTACTACAGGAGGTGATGAGTGGGAATGGAAGGTAAATTATGTTACCCCAGCCATCAACACCCGAAGACTGAAAGGTGATGTTGGTCAGATGTTCAACCCGACAGGTGCTTTCGAAGAGCACAATCTGCCAACAGATCCTGCTAAAGTGATTTTATGGCATGATGGCCTCTATTACCTGATTTACTTACAGGACAGCAATAATAAGCCATACGCCATCAAGCGTAATTATGAATATAAAATCATCATTGATAAGCTGGATAAGAGCTATGGCAATTCTAATTCTGAGGTAGCATTGAAAAGTGCACCGGCAAACAACCCTTGGATTAGAGTAGAACAGATTGTACCGGGCGTTACTGATGGAAATTACGAACTGGCTATCGTCGGAGGTACTTATAAGACTGTAAATACAGGTGAAAATACTGAGCAGACGGTACAGTTCACTTATAAGGGTAGCGATGCCGAAACGAAGCAACCTACCGATTTCGAGGCTTTATGGACTGAGAATCTGACATACGCAACTGCAGATGCCCCAGTGGTTACCAACTATACTTATAACAAAGCTTCAAAGACCGGTACCGGTACCATCACCTATAGGCTGGACAAGATAGACAAGACGTGGCGAGAGGGCATCATACACCTCATCGACAAAGTGCATGGACTCAACAGAAGCATCCATCTCTATAGTGTGAGTGAGGCTAATTATGACTTCAAAAATGCCGTTAATATAAGTGCAACATTGAACAGCGAAGGAGATTTCACCATCACCATTCCTAAGGATTATCCTGACGGACTGCTGCCTGTGAATTTCAAAATCGCATCCAATGATATCAATCCAGAAGACTGGAAGGTAGAAATAGGTGATACTCAAGCCGAAACGGAAGGCAACTGCAAAACAGGCAGCTGGTTTACCTATAAGGCTGAAGTAATCAGGAGGAATTCAGGAACTCTTCTGGAGGAAGGAGAAAGAACCTATATATATACCTTTAAGTTGAGGAATGTGCGCAGCAATGCCAAAAAAGATGACAAGGGATGCTTCTGGCTGAAGGCTGATAACTTCAACCAAGGAAAGGCCAAGAAGTTTGAATTCACCTATAAGTAGTAAGTCTTAGAAAAGTTTAGTTCATATATCTGTATCGGGGCGCATATCGTTTCAAAATTTAAATGCCCCCAAATATCAATGAAATAGGTAATAAAATAATTATCATTTACTATACAAATAGAATGCGGGAACCAATAAATTAAACTAGACTGGTCGTTGGAACTGTAGTTGCCGAGGTGATCTCACCTTCTATAGTTCCGCGGCTTTTTTATATAAAAAACCTTGCCACTTTCAATTTTATTTTGTAATTTTGCACCCGTTAGTAATATCATTAATTCCAATATAAAGATGATGGCAAGATTCATATTCCTCAGTTTCTTCATGCTGGTTGGAGCCTTAGCCCCAACCAAGGCTCAGAACAATTTCCCATACCCTGCTCTGCCAGACAGTCTGCGCAGCGTAGAGCAACGCGCAACATACCTGAGTGAGCACTATTGGGACAACTTCAACTTTTCCGACACCCTGGAACTGGCAAACAAGGAGATGGCAGAACAGGGCTTTGTCAACTTCATCGATATTCTGGCACGTTTCGACCAGGAAATAGCCCAGAAGGGTATTGCAGCCTTTACAGCCAAAGCTTACCAGCAGAAACCATCTAAAGAGAAGTTTGAAAGCCTCATCGAGCATTATTATGAGAACCCTGAGTCGCCCATGCGCAACGACAGGGTATATGCCCTATTTCTGGAAGACATGGCTAATTCGCCATACTTCGATGAAACCGAGAAAGAAAGAATAGGATTTAAACTGAAACAGGCAAGAAAGAACTTGCCTGGCACACAGGCTACCAATATCAGTTTTATGCAGGAAGACGGCAAGCCTCATCAGTTGAGCGATTACCGGGGAAAGAAGGTTATCTTATATTTCTACGATCCTGACTGCGAGAACTGCCACAAGATATCTGCATGGCTAGACAAACAGACAATACCAGCCGGCTTCAGTCTGCTCCGCATCGTAGCAGATAACCGCTTGAGCACGATTTACGGGCTCAAAGCCATGCCAACCATTTACCTGTTGGATAAAGAGAATAAGGTGATATTAAAAGACTGTACACCAGAACAGCTCATGGAAGCATTACGGGGAAATGAAAACAGAAATTAAAACTAGACTGGTCGAAAGAAGCGACATCTGTTATTGAATAAACATATCATTTACTATCATTTGTCTTAACTTCGTATATTATATATCAACATACCATTCATTATAATTGTAACTTCATATCATTTATTATATATCTGAATTGCATTTTACTATTTATATGTATCTTAATTAGCTAGGGAAGAGTCATACTTCAACTTGAACTCCTCACGGGCGTGATCATTGCGCATTACAACAACCACATAGTCACCATCCTTAACTGTTCCTACCTTGGCAACAAGCGTATAATAACCATACTGACCAGACTTTCCATAATCACCTGTTTCTGTAATGATTAACTTCTTGCCAACCAACTGAGTTGCAAACTTGATATTTGTACCTTGGTCGAAGATTACATTCTTATGAGTCAGCATCAGCTGACCACCCGGAAGAACCTTGCAAACCAACTTCTCATCATTCTCAGCCTTACTGTTAGACTCCTCGCTTACGGCAGAGCCCGCAGTCATGGAATAGCTGAGCAAAGAGAAACCTGACTCATCGGTGGTAACGCGACTAACTGTTTCACCCATTTCATCGTCAGATGCACTGCAACTTACAAATCCTATTGTCATCATAGTCATAGCGATGACCATCATAAAATACTTCTTCATAGTTATACCATTTACTAATTGTTTTCATTATCATTTAACCCTGTCATCTTCAGATTCCAGCCTTTCAGCCATTACCATCCGATGCTTTTAAAAACAAACACCTTTCGGTTTAAATCATCTTTTACAATTACACAAATGATATGTTGGGAGGAGTGATATCATTTACTATTGGTTATCATTTACTATTGCTTATCATTTACTATAGGTTATCATTTACTATAGGTTATCATTTACTATAGGGCTTATATCCCTCTTACATGTCCTGTTCTTCCGTTTGAACATTGCAAATATAGGAAAAAAGGCAATAGGATGCAAGTTTTCTTAGTTAAATCATGTAAAGATTTTCATGTTATCGTGCACAATACGCATTACATGCTGACAGATTGTATGATTGCGAGAAAAAAGGGGATAAAACAAAAGCGGGAACCCTTTCGGATTCCCGCTCATATCTTGTGTTGTAAAATCTCGAAGATTAGTCGAGGTTAGCCAACTTGTTATCAGAATGAAGAACATCCTTGATCTTGTGGCTATAGAGGTCAACCATGTACTCACGAGCCTTACCGCAGTACTGACGTGGGTCGAAGTACTCTGGGTGAAGAGCCAATGTCTCACGAACACCTGCTGTGAAAGCAAGACGAGAGTCAGAGTCGATGTTGATCTTGCAAACAGCGCTCTCAGAAGCCTTAGTCAACTGCTCCTCTGGGATACCAACTGCATCTGGCAACTTACCACCGAACTTGTTGATGATTTCAACATACTCCTGAGGAACTGAAGAAGAACCGTGGAGAACGATAGGGAAACCAGGAAGCTGCTCCTCAACTGCTGCCAATACGTCGAATGCCAATGGAGGAGGAACGAGGTGACCAGTCTTAGGGTCACGTGTGCACTGCTCTGGCTTGAACTTGTAAGCACCGTGAGAAGTACCGATAGAGATAGCCAATGAATCAACACCTGTACGTGTAGCGAAATCTACAACCTCCTCAGGCTTTGTATAGTGAGACTCCTCAGCTACTACGTCATCCTCAACACCAGCGAGGACACCGAGCTCACCCTCTACAGTTACACCGAACTGATGAGCGTAATCAACAACCTTCTTTGTCAATGCAATGTTCTCCTCGTATGGAAGTGCAGAACCATCGATCATTACAGAAGAGAAACCGAAATCTACACAGTCTTTACATGTCTCAAAGCTATCACCGTGATCGAGGTGAAGAACGATCTCAGGATGGTTGCAACCCAACTCCTTTGCATACTCTACAGCACCCTCTGCCATGTAGCGGAGCAATGTAGGGTTAGCATACTTACGAGCACCCTTAGATACCTGAAGGATAACTGGTGACTTCAAGTTTGAAGAAGCCTGGATGATAGCCTGGAGCTGCTCCAAGTTATTGAAGTTGAAAGCAGGAACGGCCCAACCGCCCTTGATAGCTCTTGCGAACATGTCCTTAGTGTTCACAAGACCGATTTTCTTGTAATCTACTGCCATAATTTTACTTAATTTATTGTTTAATGAAACATTCTTTTTTTCTTATATATAATAAGGTGTAGAACTTATGAGGCTCTTTCCTTACCGAGTGCAAATTTACCTTTTTCTTTTGAGACAACAAAATGATAATTCGATTTTTCGTGTTGCAATCGAGTTAAAAAAGTTAATTCCGCACCAATACCCTACAAAACACAAAGCTTTTGCTAAACGCAGTTAGCAATTTAACATCTTTATATTTACATCTTTCTGTCCAACCGCCAGTTACTTCTTGGCAAGTTTATATTCACGAGCCGCATAAGCCAGAACGATGACAAATCCTATGAGCGGTACCAGGAAAGGAAGTGTGAAATGAGTACGGTCGGCGATGAGTCCCATCAACAGGAAACCGCAACCTCCGATTGGCGTCATCATCAGGAGCGAAGAGGCTGTCTTGGTAAGATTGCCCAACCCCGTGAGGGCGATACTGAAGATGGTAGGGAACATGATGGCCTCGAACATATAGTTACAAAGCAGGGCTACCAGCGATAGCTTACCCAGATTTGACAGGACTAAAAGTATACAGACAACACACCCCGCAGCGCAGATCAGCAACATCGTTGTTGCCTTGATTCGGCGCATAATCCAGGAGCCGAGGAATCTGCCCACCATAAAGAATGCCAGCGCACAAGTCAGGGCTACGGAAGCCGTGCGGTCGTCCATCCATTTCATGCCCGTAACGAAATTGATGAAGTAGGAATTGATTGAAATCTCTGCCACTTCATAGCTCAGCAAAGCCAGAAGTCCAAACACGAACATCTTGTGACGGGAAAAGAGTTTGCTGATATTAGAACCGGCTGCCTCATCTTCTGCTGTAGCCACATGACTGATTTCCGGTAAATCTACACGTGAGAAAACCAGAGCTATCACCAAAACCAGAATACCCAGAATGGTATAAGGCACCACCACATTGCCGCCCTCTTCGGTCTGGTTGAAGAGGAACTGACCGATGCAAAGTGTGGCAAAAATACCACCCAATCCATTAAACGACTGCGATAAGTTCAGTCGGCTGGTAGCTGTTTCCTTGGCACCCAGTTCGGTAACATAGGGATTGGCGGCTGTTTCCAGAAACACCAAACCGCACCCGATAATGAAAAGGCAGAGCAGGAATGCTGAGAAACTGCCCACCGTAGCACCCGGGATAAAGAGCAAGGCACCCACACCAAAGAGGAGCAGACCGAAGACTACTCCACGGCGATAACCATACCGGTTGATAAAAAAGCCAGCAGGTATTGCCATCAGGAAATAACCCAGATAGGTGGTAACCTGAATAAGGGCGGAATGAGTAATACTGATGTGCAGAGCATTCTGGAAGTGCTTGTTGAGCACATCCAGAATGGCACGAGCGAAGCCCCACAAAAAGAAGAGCGACGTAATGAGAATGAATGGGACAAGATATCTCCTGTCGGTTGTCTGATTTGCATCTGTCTGTTGTTCTGTTAACATATTCATAAGGCATTCATTTTAGCTGGGAACAAAGGTAAGGCTTTTCGATGGAAATTCCAAACTTTCCCAGGATTATTTGTTGTTTATATCAAATATAATTGTCTTTACAGCCAGATGAAATCTCCGTTCATCGACGTTGAATGTCCGTTCAACGTCTTTGAACGGCGGTTCAACGTCGATGAACGGACATTCAACGTCGATGAACGAAGATTTTATCTGATAGTAAATACATCTTTAACTAGAAATAGAACGTTTCTGATGGCTATTCAGAGACAACTCTTCCCGTCATTCCTTCGGAATCAAGACGGCTCCCTCCTGCTTCTTACCATCCATCAGAATTCTCATCGGGTGCTCAAAGCGTACATGACGGACATATTGCGTCTCCTCTACAGCCGGCATTGCATCCAGGATTTCCTTATTTACAAAGCCGCCTTCACCTGTATTTGTATCTACCGTAAAGTATCCCACGCCAAAAGAGGTGAGGTTCTGGAAGAAGTGAGTACCCTGACTAGGATCGATATTGTAATTCTTCAGAGCCACCTCTACGATAACCCGGGCAGCGCTGATATGCGGCCATTTTACAGGTACACCCAAATAATGGTCGCTGGAGCCCCAACGGCCAGGACCTATCAGCACATAGTTCTTGCCGTCAGCAAGGAACTTGCGGTTGATTCGTTCTATATCATCGGCTACATAAAAATTATTCATCGCAGAGAAGTGGTCATCATACTTCACATAAACCACATCAACCACATCTTCGCTGATGCCATGACCCAGCGAATTGTGCGAACGCAACAGGCAGTCGGAATCAGGGATAGCCTTCACATCTTCATCAAGCATCTCCTTGGCATCAACGATAGGACGAATCTGAAGAAGATAGAATTCGCAAGTCCTGTCATTATTGATATTGCAGGCAAACTCTATCTCCACAGGTCTGCGCATAGCCCCTGCTCCATACTTCATCGACATCTGCAGTATCTCTGGCAAAGGCACCACTCCATGCTGGAGCACACTTGAGAAAGTTATCAGTTTGCGGCCATTCTCATAGACTCCATCATTGATGACCTGATCGTATGGATCGAAAGTAGATGCGATATAGGTAAGGCTCTGGTCTTCTACGGCATCCTTCACTCGGAGTTTAAGAATATTAAAGCCATCATCTACCTTGAAATCATTGCCCACATGCTTCATATCCAGCGCATAGAACTGGGTCTGGGTGTCGCGCAGAGCCAGCTCGGTTTCCGATGTCTGGAGCACCTGATTCGGATGGTAAGGACAAACACGAAGGGTCTGACCTCCATCTACGATATATTTACCCAAGCCCAAGGCCAGACTGGCTATACCCTCTTCAGCCTCTTCATCACCTATCGGATAATAATTGAGCGAACGGAGCACACCGCTCATGGTAGGATAAAACCTTGTACCATAGTCTTTGCCCACAACCTGCTGCAAGATAACAGCCATCTTTTCCTGATCGATGACATTGCTCGTTGCGGTCATGTAAGCCTTCGAGTCGCGATAGAACACA